>FKKE01000966.1_pt1 | contig 32153 bp, 38 predicted proteins | sample 1106331 | NCBI WGS metagenome assembly FKKE01 (sample SAMEA3931202, study PRJEB13176) | freshwater metagenome | biome: Drinking water system; feature: drinking water; material: freshwater | place: China | collected 2013-02-06
CACCCCCGGCCCCTCTCCCGCTTCGCGGGCGAGGGGAGGCCACCCCCAAAATCCACCCCGACCCCGGTTGACCCCGTGGGCCCGGCCGCTCTATATCCCCGCTCCCCGCCCGGGCGAGCCTTCGTCCGGGCGCACGAATTTTTTGGCGGGTACGATGTTCGCGGTCATCAAAACGGGCGGAAAGCAATACCGGGTCGCCAAGGGCGATACGGTCACGGTCGAGAAGCTCGCCGGCAAGCCGGGCGACAAGATCGCCTTCGAGGCCCTGATGTCGAGCGACGGCAAGGCCGTGAAGGTCGGCAAGGACGCCGGCAAGGTCAGCGGCGAACTGGTCGAAACCGCCAAGGGTGAAAAGGTGACGGTGTTCAAGAAGCGCCGCCGCAACACGTATCGCCGCAAGGCCGGCCATCGTCAGAGCGAAACGACGGTCAAGATCACGGCCATCGGCTAGGGAATAGAGGCACGACACATGGCTCACAAGAAAGCAGGCGGCAGCTCCCGCAACGGACGCGACAGCCCGGGCCAGCGCCTCGGCGTCAAGCGCTTTGGCGGCCAGGCCGTCAATGGCGGCGAGATTCTCGTGCGCCAGCGCGGCACCAAATTCCATCCGGGCGTGAACGTCGGCGTCGGCCGCGATCACACGCTCTTTGCCCTTTGTCAGGGGCAAGTGCAGTTCGCGACCAAGCGCGATGGCCGCACGTATGTATCCATCGCGCCGATTGCAGTCGCGGCGGAATAGGCGAGAGCGGAAGAGTTTCCCGGATCGCCTCTCAAGGGCGATCCGGTTCCCGAAATAGCGTGGGGCGCCCGGATCAAGGCGCCCCATTTTCTTTGCCCCACGCAGAACACGAGCAGGAGCTCGGCCTATGCGTGACGTGATCGAGATCGGAACCAAGAGACTGAAGCTGCGGCGCCTGCGCATCTCGGATGCGCAGCGCATGGCGACGTTTCTCGACGATCCGGGCGTCGGGCGGAATCTGGCGATGACGCCGCTCCCCTATCTGCCGTCGGCAGCCGAAGGCTGGATCATGATCACGCAAGCGCGCGCGCCGCTCGGGCGCGACTTCGTCTTTGGCGTCGATCTGCCCGGCGAGGGGCTGATCGGCTGCATCGGCGCGCATCGGCGCGACGGCGAGAGCTTCGAGGTCGGCTATTGGTTCGGCCGCCCCTATTGGGGGCAGGGTTTCGCCACCGAAGCGGCGCGCGCCTTCGTCGCCGAAGCCGGCAAGCTCGGCGCGCTGGAGGCCGGCCACTTCGCCGACAATCCGGCGTCGGGTCGGGTGCTGAGCAAGGCCGGCTTTGCCTATACCGGCGAGACCAAGCCGATGTTCTCGCTCGGCCGCGGCGAAAGCGTCGCCTGCAAGCGCATGCGCTACGCGCAGCGCGTGCAGGCTGCGGCGTGAGGCTGTCGCGCAAGTCCTCGCCCTTGATGGGCGAGGTGGCGCGAAGCGCCGGAGTGGGTGATGGCGTGGGCCTTGCAGGAGAAATTTGCGCCGCCACCCACTCCGTCATCGCGCTTGCGCGCGCTGACACCTCGCCCATCGAGGGCGAGGAGGGTAGAATGCGCTCGTGATCGATCGCGTGGAACCGCTGACGCCGGCAAACTGGCCGGCCTTCGAGCACCTGTTCGGCAAGAACGGCGCCTGCATGGGCTGCTGGTGCATGTACTGGCGCCTGCCGAACAAGGAATTTCAGGCCGCCCGCGGCGATGCGGCGAAGCGCAAGTTCAAGCAGCGCGTGAAGCGAGGGCCGCCGCCGGGCGTCGTCGCCTTGGCGGGCGAAGAGGCGATCGGCTGGCTGCAGATCGGCCCGCGCGCCGACGCGCCGCAATGGAATATGCCGCGACGCGTGTCCGCGCCGCTGAAGGAAGGCGACGCCGCGGACGAGCGCATCTGGGCGGCGACGTGTTTTTTCGTGAAGCCTGGTCATCGCCGCCAGGGCGTGAGCAGCGCGCTGCTGAAGGCTGGCGCGGCCTTTGCCAAAGAGCATGGCGCGCGCGTGCTCGAAGCCTGCCCAATGGACGTCCAAGGGCGTTCCGATCCGATTTCGCTCTATGTCGGGCGAATGAGCGTGTTCGAGCGCGCTGGCTTCAAGGAAGTGGCGCGCCGCAAGGACAACCGGCCGCTGATGCGGCTCATGCTGGCCAGGCGCTAATTCACGCCAATCCGCCGCAAGAGATCCGTGACCGCGGCGGCGATCGCGTCGACATCGCCTGCCTGCACAACGAAGAACACGAGATAGCCGAGCACGAACAGGTACGGCATGGCGCGCTCGAGCGTGAACGCGCGCATGATCTTGGCGCCGCCCATGGCCTGATATTCTTCCGTGAGCGGGGCGTGGCCGAGGTCCTGTTCGTAGCGGGAGATGATCACGTACTTCGTCTTCAGCGCCTTGTTGTAATAGGCGTTGCTGGTGCGCCAGACGATGCAGGTCAGCACCAGCGCCAGCGCGCACCAGGCGAAAAGCGCCGGATTGAGATCGCTCTGCTCGCGGGCGAGTAGGCCCAGGCCGCCGACGCCGGCGAGGTTGAGGGTGAGGAAAATGTTGGAAAGCTCGCGGCGAGCTCTGCGCGCCTCGCGGGCCTCCTCCACCAAGAGTTTGTAGACTTCGAGGCTGGTGTGCGCGTCAGACATGTGCTCCCCCGATGGCGATAGTTTAGCGCGCCCGCGCCGCCTTGGAAAAGACGCCGGATGCGCTTAGGACAGCCAAGAGGAGCGGATTGTCATGGGATTGCGCGTAGCCGTCGTCGGCGCCACCGGGAACGTCGGCCGGGAAATGCTGGCCATTCTGGAAGAGCGCCTGTTTCCGGCCGACGAGGTGATTGCGCTCGCCTCCCGCCGGTCGATCGGCGTCGAGGTCAGCTATGGCGACAAGACGCTGAAGTGCAAAGACCTGGAGAATTTCGATTTCTCCGGCGTTGATCTGGTGCTCATGAGCGCTGGCGGGGCGGTGTCGAAGGAATGGTCGCCGAAGATCGGCGCCACCGGCGCCGTGGTGATCGACAATTCGAGCGCCTGGCGCATGGATCAGCGCGTGCCGCTGATCGTGCCGGAAGTGAACCCCGACGCGGTCGCGGGCTATGACAAGCTCAACATCATCGCCAATCCGAATTGCTCGACCGCGCAATTGGTGGTGGCGCTGAAGCCGCTGCACGACCGGGCCAAGATCAAGCGCGTGGTGGTGGCGACCTATCAATCCGTCTCCGGCGCCGGCAAGGACGCCATGGACGAGCTCTGGAACCAGACCAAGAAGCTCTATGTCGGCGACGAGATCGTCTGCGAGGAGTTTCCGAAGCAGATCGCCTTCAACGTCATCCCCCATGGCGGCGACTTCATGGATGACGGCTACACCACCGAAGAGTGGAAGATCGAGGTCGAGACCAAGAAGATCCTCGATCCGAAGATCAAGCTCACCGCCACTTCGGTGCGGGTGCCCGTGTTCGTCGGCCATTCGGAAGCGGTGAACATCGAGTTCGAAAACGAGCTGAGCGCGAAGGAGGCGCGCGAAATCTTGCGCGAAGCGCCTGGGCTGATGGTGATCGACAAGCACGAGGACGGCGGTTATGCGACGCCGCTCGATTGCGTCGGCGAGTTCGCGACGTTCGTGTCGCGCATCCGCGAGGACAAGACGGTCGAGCACGGGCTTTCGCTGTGGGTGGTGAGCGACAATCTGCGCAAAGGCGCGGCATTGAACGCGGTGCAGATCGCCGAGCTGATGCTGAACAAGGGTTTGTTCAAGCGGCTAAGGGCGGCGTGATGCTAACAGGAGCGCGGGTCTTCAGACCCGCCTTCGCGTTCTCGTCGGACAACATGCGGGTCTGAAGACCCGCGCTCTTTTGGTGCGGGTGACCGCGGCTGACATCCGCTGTTATAAAATGTGTAGGGCGGTTCATCGCTGAAGCGTGGCGAAAGAACGAGCGCGCGCCTATCTACGCAGGCCAGGGGACGTATGCCAGTCATCGCCATCGAACAGCCGTCGGAAACGGACATCGACACGATTCACACGATGTTGCGCGAGACCTATTGGTCGCCCGGCATTCCGCGCGACGTGGTGGCGCGCGCATGCGCCAATTCGATGTGCGCGACTGCCCGCGACGATAGCGGCAAACTGATCGGCTTCGCCCGCGTCGTTACCGATAAGGCGACGTTTGCATGGTTGTGCGATGTCATTGTGGCGCCGGGCAAGCAGGGCCGCGGCGCCGGACGCGCTTTGGTCAAGACGCTGCAGGCGCATCCCGAACTGCAAGGCCTCCGCCGCTGGTTGCTCGCGACCAAAGATGCGCATGGCGTCTACGCGCCGCTCGGCTTTTCGCCGCTCAGCGCCCCGCAACGGATGATGGAGATCAAAAATCCATCGCCCTACGGAACCTCGTCATCATGAGCGGCGCTGCAATGCCGGTGCAGCCGAGCGACGCCGACCGCCGCAGCGGCTTCCTCTCGGCGATGTTCGCCTATCTGTTCTGGGGTTTCTTTCCGCTCTTTTTGAGCTTCTTGCGCTTTGCCGACGTGCGCGAGGTGTTGGGTCAGCGCATTCTCTGGAGCGCGCCCGCGGCGGTCGTCGCCATCCTGTTGATGAGCGGCTGGCGCGTCGGCCTGCGCGAGATCGGCGCCGCGCTGAGGCCGCGCATGTTGGCGACGCTGGCGCTTTCGGCCTGCTTCATCTTCGTGAACTGGGGGCTTTATGTCTGGCTGGTGCTGACCGAGCGTGTGATCGAGTCGGCGTTGGCGTATTTTCTGGCGCCGCTCGTCGCAGTCGCTGTCGGCGTTGTCTTCTTCAGAGAGCGCATCAGCCGCGCGCAGGTTGCGGCTCTGGCGTTCGCCGGCGTCGGCATTGTCGTGCAGGGCTTCGCGCTCGGCGCGCCGCCCTGGATGGCGCTCGCGCTCTGCGCAACCTGGTCGGCCTACGCCGTCATCCGCAAGCGCGCGCCGGTGCCGGCCGCGGTGGGATTGCTGATCGAAACGATCGCACTGATGCCATTGGCTTTGGCTCTGTTGTGGTGGGCGGCGCAGGCGGCGCCGCTGTCGTTCGGCGGCGACTGGGACCGCACGCTGCTGCTGGCGCTCTCCGGGCCGGCGACGGCGCTGCCGCTGGTGGCGTTTGCGTTCGGGGCCCGGCGGGTGAGCTTCGTCACCATCGGCCTGCTGCAATTCATCGCGCCGACCCTGCAATTCATGACCGGTTTGGCGTTCGGCGAACCGTTCACGCCGCTCAGAGCGGCGAGTTTCATGATGATTTGGCTGGGCTTGGCGCTGTTCGCGTGGGATGCTCTGCGCCGCGCCAAGACACATGAGTGACCTGACCTATTACGCGATCGGCGATGTGCACGGCGAGATCGGCAAGCTCGACCGGCTGCTGGAGTACATTCGCGAAGATGCGCGCCGCTTGGCGGCGGCGCATCGCATCGTGTTCCTGGGCGATCTCGTCGATCGCGGGCCGGACAGCCGCGCCGTCGTCGAGCGGGCAATGGCCGCGACCGCGAGCGGCGAAGCGCTGGCGATCAGGGGCAACCACGAAGAGCTGATGCTTCATGCCTTCGACAAGACGGAGTCGATCGGCGTCTATTTCTGGGCCGAGAACGGCGGCGACGAGACCATTCTCTCTTACGCGCGCGTGAACGGCTACAAGGATGATTTTCGCGACGCCATCGATCGCGCGCATCTCCATTGGCTGCGCGCCTTGCCGGTGACGATCCATGACCAGGCGCGCGGCCTGGTGTTCGTGCATGGCGGCATCGATCCGCAGAAGTTTCCTCATTGCTCGGACGAGGTGCGGATGTGGACGCGTTCGCCGAAATTCTTCGATCCAGGCCGCTGGCCGAAGCGGCCGGAATTGGATGGTTTGGTGGTGGTGCACGGCCACACGCCGACGTCGAATTTCGAGCCGCACGTCAATCCGCGCCGCATCAATGTCGACACCGGCGCTTGCTTCGGCGGCCCGCTTACGGCTGCAGTGCTGGCGCCGGGCGAGAAGCCGCGCTTCTTGCGCGCATGAACGCGGCGGCGAGCACAAGCCACGCCGCCAGCGGGCAAAGCGGCAGCGCGATGAACTCGCCTATCGCTACGGTCAGCCCCGCGCCCCAAGCCGCGATTGCCGCCGCCAGCTCCAAGCGTGTGCGCGGGATGCCAAGCAGAGCCGCGCCGATCAGCAGCAAGACGAAGTCGTAGAAGAAGAGGTAGGGCGAGACCAGCAAAGTCGCCGCGCAGAGCGCAGCGCCGGCTATGGAACGATCGCCGCCGCGAAACAGGAAGCAGGCGATGGCGACAGCCGCGGCGGCGCTCAAGGCGTGCAGAGTCAGTGCCATGACGTTGGATACGCCAAGCCCGAGGAGGTTGGCGTAGAGCGACGCATAAGCGGGCGTGGTGATGAGTTGCGCGCTGACCAAACGCTGCGAGTTCGCCAGGCTGTCGAACCAGCGGACATAAGCATCCGGCCCGAACACGATGCCGGCGAGCGTAACGAAGGCCGCCGTTGCGATTGCCGCAGACCAGAAAGCGCCCCATCGGCCCGACAGCGCCAGAAACATTGGCCATAGAATCGCGAGGTGAGGCTTGATCGCCAGCAGCGCCACCAGCGCGCCGGCCGCGCGCGGGCGCTTGTCGAGCCAATGCAGTGCGAGACCGGCGACGCCGCCGATCAGCATGCCCGCCTGCACCGTGCCGACATGATAGAGGATGGCCGGCGCGGTCGCGGGAAACAGCATCGCCCGCCCGTCTGGCAGGAAGCGGCGAATGACCGCGCCGAAGAACAATGCCGTGCCGACCAAAAACACGATCGCCGCCACCGGATACGGCAGCAGCGCCAAGAGGCTGACGATCAGCAGAAACGTCGGCGGCGAGTTCCACGGCGCGTAGAAGCGCACGTCCGGCGCGATCGCCTGCTGGTATTGCCAGAGCAGGGCGCGCTCGTGAACTTGCGCGACATGGCCGTCGAGCGCGGCGCGGCCGGCGCTCCAGAACGCCATGAAGTCGCCGAAGAACGGCTGGCCGCTCGGCAGCGTCATGTTCTCGGCGCCGGTGATGCGCGACAGCATGTAGGTCAGCATGGCGATGGCGAAGAGCGCCGCCGCCCACTCGAAAACGATGCGCTTCACAGGCATGAATAGAGCGCGTCGATCAGCTTGAACGAACGCGGATTGCCCATGATGTGATGCGATTGTCTGTTCATGACGTAGCCCACGGAGACGCCGGCCACGGGATCGCCGAAGCCGGCGCTGCCGCCCATGCCGGAATGGCCGAGCGCTTCCGGGTTCGGTCCGTAGAAGCTGTTGGAATTGCCGATCGCGCCGGTGCGCCAATCGATGCGGAACGGCAGCACTAGATCGTCGCCGAGCCAGCGGCGCTTGGCGAGGGCGTCGAACGCCTCTTGCGACAGCACGCGCACGCCGTTGATGAGCCCGCCGGTTGCGTACGCCTCATAGAGCCGCGCCACGCCGAGCGCCGTGCCATGGCCGTTGGTGGAGGGAATTTCGATGCTGCGCCATTGCGTCGAACCGCGCACGGGCGCGGCCCATTTAGTGAAGAAGGCGGCCTTGCGCGGCGGCGTGATCTCGCCGAAATCGCCGCCGCGCGAAGGTTTTCTCATCTCCGCGACGCGCGCGTGATCGGATTCCGGCGTGCCGATCTGAAAGTCGATGCCGAGCGGAGCGCAGATGTCTTCGCGCAAAATCGTTCCAAGCGAACGATCCGCGGCGCGGCGTGCGATTTCGCCGACGATGTAGCCCCAGGTCATTGGATGGTAGCCGCTCGCCGAGCCAGGCGGCCACATGGGCGCCAGTGCGGCGATCGCTTCCGCGCAGGCAGGCGGATCGAGCCAGAGGTCAGGATCGATTGGGTTCAAGAAGCCGGGCACGCCGGCTTGATGCGCAAGCGTTTGCGCAAGCGTGACCTTGTCTTTGCCATGCGCGCCGAACGCCGGCCATATCGAAGCGGTCGGCGCGTCGTAATCGAGCACGCCGCGGTCGACGAGCAGCGCCATCACCAAGGCGCTGACGCCCTTGGTGGTCGAGTAGACGGGAACGATGGTGTCTTCAGCCCAAGGCCGCGTCTGTTCGCGATTGGCCCAGCCGCCCCACAGGTTGACGACGATTTCGCCGTCGCGGATTGCCGCGAAGCCGGCGCCGAGCTCGTCTTCGAGTTGCTGCTCGAACGCGTCGCGCACGCGCTCGAAGCCGGGGGCGACGAAGCCTTCAGACATGGGACTGACATCGCGCGAACGGACCGCTCCCCCTCCCAGGAGGGGGCAGGGGGTGGGATGAGACTCCAGCGTCCCCGAGTTGGAGCGCGCGCCGCCTGGCGCGCATCACCATGTCTTTGCAAACGCTGACGCGGTGCGGGCCGGGGGGCCCGCGCTCCCACTTGGAAACGCGGTATCCCTTTGCCCCTCCCCTCGCGTGGAGGGGGATTGTGAGCCAACCTGTCATCACGCCAACTCCAAATGCCGTGCGCGCGGCCAGGTGACGGGTTCGTCCAGCACTCCCTGCGCCTCCGGCAAGAGCAAGTCCTCGCTCTCTGCCGCCACCGAACGTACGATCACGTCGTAGACCGCGCCGGTCGCGCCTTCGAGCGCGATCGCCGGCGCATCGCCGCGCACGCGCCGGCCCACGAACAGCGCGGTCAGCAGATCGCCGGTTCCCTTGGGCGCGCGCGGGAGCCGCGCCGTTTCGCAGAACCAATCGCCGGTTGGCTGTGAGAGCAGATTGCCCAGGCCTAAAGCCGTGCGGATCGACGAGCACAATACCGGTTTGCCGATGCGCTTGGCGGCGTCGCGCGCGGCGGTGAGGCCGTCGATGGCGCGGCCGGTCATCAGGCCAAGCTCGAACGTGTTCGGCGTCAGCCAGTCGGCGTGCGGCGAGAGGCCGTTGAGCACGGCGTCGGCGATGGCGTCGCTGACGAACAATTTGCCTTCGTCGCCCAGCACCGGATCGCAAACGAAGATCGTCTTCGGATTCGCGCGCTTGATGCGCTCCACCGCATCGAGAATGACCGCGACGTGCTCTGGGCTGCCCAAATAGCCGGTAAGCACCGCGTCAATCTCGGGGAAGAGCCCGTCGGCGGCCAAGGCGTCGAGCAGCGCCGCCAGCGTCTCGGCGGGGATCGGCCCGCCGCCGGGCGGACCATGGTCGGGGCGGCGGCCCAGCAAGGTCGTCGGCGCCTGCAGCACGCGCACGCCGAGCCGTTCCATCGCGAACGCCGCGACCGAATTGCCGACGCGGGCGCCCACAACCTGGCTCTGGATCGACAGAATCGTCTTCACGCGGCTAGAAAACCTCTGCTGGCGATGTTCGCCTGCGTCGCGTCCCCGAGCAAGAGATGACAGCCAGACCGCGCCGTTCCTGCCTCTATATGCCCGGCGCCAACGCCAAGGCATTGGAAAAAGCCAAGTCGCTCGCCGCCGACGTGCTGATCTTCGATCTGGAGGATTCGGTCGCGCCCGAGGCCAAGGTCGCGGCGCGCGAAGCCGTCGCGGCGGCGGTGAAGGCCGGCGGTTATGGCAAGCGGGAAGTGATCGTGCGCGTCAACGCGCTGACCACGCCGTGGGGGGGCGACGACATTGCCGCGGCCGGCGCCGCGCGGCCCGATGGAGTTCTGGCGCCGAAAGTGGAGACGGCGGCGCAGCTGAGGGCGCTCGATGAGGCGATGAGCGCGGCGGGATTCTCAGCCGACGCTTCGCTCTGGGTGATGATTGAAACGCCGCGCGCAATTCTGAACCTGGCGGAGATCGCCGCTGCCGCGGCGGGCACGCGGCTCTCGGCGTTCGTCATGGGGTTGAACGATCTCGCCAAGGAGACGCGTGCGCGTCCCGGCGCTCACCGCGCCGCCTTCGTTGCGCCGATGTCGCTCGCGGTGACGGCGGCGCGGGCCGCGGGCATCACGGCCATCGATGGCGTTTACAACGACATCGCCAATAGCGCCGGCTTCGAAGCCGAGTGCCGCCAGGGGCTGGAGTTCGGCTTCGACGGCAAGACGCTCATCCATCCCACCCAAATCGATGTGTGCAACGCGGTGTTCGCGCCAACCGCCGATGAAGTCGCGCGCGCCCGCGCCGTGATCGACGCCTTCGCGCTGCCGGAAAACGCCGGCAAGGGCGTGATCAAGGTCGACGGGCGGATGACGGAATTGCTGCACCTGGAAGAGGCGCGCCGCGTGGTGGCGGTGGCGGAGGCGATAGGCAGCTAGCCTCTTGTGTGGTAACATATATGGCACTATATGTTTGAGCTGGTTGAATATTTGGACTCCGACGGCGCTTCGCCGTTTGCGGCCTGGTTCAATCAGCTTGACGCCCAGTCGGCCGCGCGCGTCACCGTCGCGCTTGGCCGATTGGAGCGGGGCAACACCTCCAGTGTGAAGGGCGTGGGCACCGCAGTCATGGAGTATCGGATCGACACGGGACCTGGATATCGAATCTATTTTGCCCGCGATGGCGAACGATTAGTCATTCTGCTCGCTGGTGGGACCAAGCGGCGTCAGGAGAAGGACATCGAGGCAGCGAAAGCGCGGTGGTCGGATTACAAGAAACGCAAGCGAGGATCGTGACATGGCGCTGACGCGCTCTTTCAAGGAAACAGTGCAGGCGCGCGCCAAGCGCGATCGCGCGTTTCGCGCGGCGCTGCTATCGGAAGGCGTTGAGGTACTGCTCCAAGGCGATCTCGACGCCGGAAAAGCGCTGCTCCGTGACTACATCAACGCGACGATCGGCTTCGAGCCGCTAGCGGAGCGCTGCGCCATTCCGGCCAAGAGTTTGATGCGCATGTTCAGCGCCAGCGGAAATCCGCAGGCCGCCAACTTGCTTGCGGTGATCGCATGCCTGCAGGAAGCCGAGAACGTGGCGCTTGAAGTGCGTGTTGAGCGAGTTTGATTTCGCCATGACCAAATCCAATCCCGGCAATTTCTTCGAGGATTTCGCGCCCGGCCAACGGATCGCGCATGCGACGCCGCGGACGCTCTCGGAAGCCGATGCGGCGCTGAACATTGCGCTCACCGGCGCGCGCCATGCTTTGTTCAGCGCCGATAGTTTCGCGCAGGATTGCGGGCTGCCCGGCGCGCCGATCGATCCGCTACTGGTGTTCCACACCGTGTTCGGCAAGACGGTGCCGGACATTTCGCTGAATGCGGTGGCTAATCTGGGATACGCGGAGGGGCGCTTCCTGGCGCCGGTCTATCCGGGCGACACGCTCTCGGCCGCGTCCGAAGTGCTGGGCCTCAAAGCCAATTCCAACGGCAAGACCGGCGTGGTCACCGTGCGCACCACCGGCTTCAATCAAGATGACGAACCTGTGCTCAGTTATGTGCGCTGGGTGATGGTCAACAAGCGCGACGCCAACGCGGCGACAACCGATTCGCCGCCGGTGACGCCGAAGAACGTCGTGCCTGCGAGCGAGCTGATGCTGCCGCCGGGCTTGGATTTCTCGAACTACGATTTCGCGCTGGCCGGTTCGCCGCATGCGTTCGAGGATTACGAGATTGGCGAGAAGATCGATCACGTCGACGGCATGACCGTGGAAGAGGCCGAGCATCAGCTCGCGACGCGGCTCTACCAGAACACGGCGAAAGTGCATTTCGACGCGCTGGCGCAGAAAGAGTCACGCTTCGGCAAGCGGCTCATCTATGGCGGCGTCGCCATCTCGCTGGCGCGCGCGCTGTCGTTCAACGGCCTCGCCAACGCGCAATTGATGTTGGGCGTCAATGGCGGGCGCCACGTCAATCCGCTGTTTGCGGGCGACACGCTCTATGCGTGGTCAGAAGTGCTGGCGAAGGAAGATCTGGGCGCGGCCGGCGCGCTGCGCTTGCGCTTGGTGGCGGTGAAGAACCAGAACGCTGCGGCGTTTCCGTTCAAGAGCGACGCGGGCGAATACGATCCTGCTGTGGTGCTCGATTTCGACTATTGGGCGGCGATCCCGAAGCGGTAATATGGACCGCCGGCGCCCCCGCCGGTACGGCGCCGCCGCTACCGACAAGCGCGGGCGCGTGTTCGCTTCAGTGCATGCCGGCGAGGGCGCCGGCGGTCCATACTTACGGCGCTTCCTCCACCTTCCCTCTCCCGAACAGCGTCAGCAGCGAGAACAAAGCCGCCAACGCCAGCCCGCCAAGGGTGACGACATAGCCTTCTTCTTCCTTGAGCGTGATGTTCGAGGCCATGGCTTGCGACAAGTCGCGCTGCTGTTCGGCGCTGAAGAAGGGATTGTCTTGAGCGGCGCCGCCTTGGCCGCCTTGGCTTTCCGAAATCTCGCGCCGCAGTTCGGTGCGCATGTTCTCGACGCCATAATACGAAACGCCGATGCCGAGCACGGATGTGACCAGCATGGTGATGGCTGCGGCCTGCGTGCGCGTGAACAGGCTGCACACGAGCCCGATCAGAATGACGGCGAACGCCGCGATGACGATGACGGCGGGTTCGGCATCCTCGGCCTGGCGTTGCTCCGACATGCCTTCGAGCGGTCCGGCGGGTTGCGGATCGCCGGTCATCAATTGCCAGCCGGTGGCGTTGAGGATTTCGGTGCTGGAGCACGAAACCGTCACCCACGGCAGAAAGAAACCCAAGAGCGCAATGAGCTTGCCGACCCGGGCGATCTGGTTGAAATCGATGGTCACCGTCATTCCGCAAGCTCCTTCCGCCGCGCCCCCTTAGCACGTTATCGCGGCAATTCGATTCATTGACTTGGGCGCCTCCCAGCCTATGGTCCCGCCGCAGATTCCGCACCATATCAAAGACAAGAGGCCCCGCATGGCCGGCGCAACCCGCCCGGATGAAAAGCCCATCGCCCCGCATCTTAGCGTCTGGCGCTGGCACGCGACGATGGCGAGTTCGATCCTGCATCGGGTGACGGGCGTGGGGCTCTATGGCGCGGCCATCGGCGTCGCGCTCTGGCTGATGGCGGCGGCGGCGGGTCCGGAGACGTATGCGATTTTCGATGCCGTGCTGTCGTCCTGGTACGGGCAAGCCGCGCTCTATCTCATTGTCGCGGCGCTCGCCTATCATCTGGCCAACGGCATTCGCCATCTGGTGTTCGACACCGGCGCCGGGCTCGCGCCCGCCGACGCGGAGACCAGCGCCTGGTTCGCCATTTTCTTCGCCATTCTGGCGCCCATCGGCTTGTGGGCGCTGCTGACCTTCGGAGGCTAGGGTGAGCAAGTCCGGACGCAGTATGCGCACGCCGCTCGGTCGGGTCCGCCATCACGGCGCCTCAGGCGAAGGCACCGGCCACTTCATCGCCATGCGCGTGACCTCGATCGCGCTGGCGCTGCTGGCGCCATGGTTCGCCATTGCCGCGGCGCTTTCGATCCGCGATGCGAGCTATCTGGCCGCCATCGATTTCATCTCTCATCCGGCGAACGCGCTGGGCGTCATCCTGCTGGTGGCGATCGGGCTCTACCACATGTCGCTCGGCATGCAGGAAGTGATCCTCGATTACATCGCCAAGCCCTTCACCAAGGTGGCGCTGCTGTTTCTGAACGCCGCCGTGCCGCTCTTGCTCGCCGCCGGCGCTATTTTCGCCGTGCTGCTCGTGAATTTCGGAGTCTGACTTTTGGCCGCTTACACTTGGATCGATCATACCTTCGACGTCGTTGTCGTCGGCGCCGGCGGATCGGGATTGCGCGCGGCTTTGGGCGCGGCGCAAGCGGGATTGAAAACCGCGTGCGTCACCAAAGTGTTCCCGACGCGCTCGCACACGGTGGCGGCGCAAGGCGGCATTTCGGCTGCGCTCGGCAATATGGGCGAGGACAAGTGGCAGTGGCACATGTTCGACACCGTCAAGGGATCGGACTGGCTGGGCGATCAGGACGCGATCGAATATCTCACCCGCAACGCGCCGGCGGCGGTGTACGAGCTTGAGCATTGGGGCGTGCCGTTCTCTCGCACCGACGAAGGCAAAATCTATCAGCGCGCCTTCGGCGGCATGACCAAGAATTTCGGCGAGGCGCCGATCCAGCGCACCTGCGCCGCCGCCGATCGCACCGGTCACGCCATGCTCCACACCATGTACGGCCAGTCGCTGCGGCATAGCGTCGATTTCTTCATCGAGTATTTCGCGCTCGATCTGATCATGGACGACGACGGCGCATGCCGCGGCGTCACGGCTTGGAAGCTGGACGATGGCACGCTGCACCGCTTCCGCGCGCAAACCGTGGTGCTGGCGACCGGCGGGTACGGGCGCGCCTATCTCTCCTGCACAAGCGCTCACACTTGCACAGGCGACGGCAACGCCATGGTGCTGCGCGCCGGCTTGCCGTTGCAGGACATGGAATTCGTGCAATTCCACCCCACCGGCATTTTCCCGGCGGGCTGCCTGATCACCGAAGGCGCGCGCGGCGAGGGCGGCTATCTCACCAACTCAAACGGCGAACGCTTCATGGAGCGCTACGCGCCGACTGTGAAGGATCTGGCGCCGCGCGACATGGTCAGCCGCGCCATGACGCTCGAAATCCGCGAAGGCCGCGGCGTCGGCCCCAACAAGGATCACATCTTCCTGCACCTGGATCATCTCGATCCGAAAGTGCTGCACGCGCGCCTGCCGGGCATTTCCGAGAGCGCCAAGGTTTTCGCCGGCGTCGATGTCACGCGCGAGCCGATCCCGGTGCTGCCGACGGTGCATTACAATATGGGCGGGATACCGACGAACTATCACGGCGAAGTCGTCACCAAGAAGAACGGCAATCCGGACGAGGTGGTGCCGGGGCTGATGGCGGTCGGCGAAGCGGCGTGCGTTTCGGTGCACGGCGCCAATCGTCTGGGCTCGAATTCGCTGATCGATCTGGTGGTGTTCGGGCGGGCCGTGGGCCTGCGTTGCGCCGAAAAGCTCAAAGCCAACGCTTCGCAAGCGTCGCTGCCGGCGAACGCGGGCGACGCGCACCTCGCCCGCTTCGACAAGTTCCGCAACGCCAACGGGGCCACGCCGACCGCAAAGCTGCGCGAGAAGATGCAGCGCACCATGCAGGACACCTGCGCCGTTTATCGCACCGGTGCGGTGCTGGAAGAGGGCGTCGCGCGCATGGCCAAAATCTGGAGCGAGGCGCCGGACGTGAAGGTGACGGATCGCTCGCTGATTTGGAACACCGATCTGGTCGAGACCTTGGAGTTCGACAATCTGATGGGGCAGGCGATCGTCACGGTCACGGGCGGCCTGAACCGCACGGAGTCCCGCGGCGCGCATGCGCGTGAGGATTTTCCCGATCGCGACGACGAACATTGGATGAAGCACACTTTGGCGTGGCTCGACACGGCCACCGGCCAAGCCCGCATCGACTATCGCCCCGTGCACACCAACACGATGACCAACGAAGTCGAATACATCCCGCCGAAGAAGCGGGTGTATTGATGCGCTCGATAAACGCCCGCGTTGGCGCCAATGAGTAGGGACCATGACGCCCCTTGAGATATCGCAGAGGTTTGCTCTTTCGGCGGTCCAATTACGAAGCAACGGCATCGTACGGGCGCGAACGGGTTCCCCCCGGTCCGATGACGTGCACGTGGGCCTTCGCTCTTTCGCCAAGCGCTAGAAGTTCGTCGGCGAGCCTCTTCGCTTCGGCCGCCGCATTCTCAAAGTCGAAAGCGACGATCACGACTCCCTCCGCCGCCGCAAATCCCCGCAACACAAGCTCGCCCATATCATAGTCGCGCGCGACCACGATACGGCGCTCGCGCCAAGCCTCCGACATCACTTCGAGGTCGGTTGCACTTACCTTGAGCACGTCGCGCTGATCGACTGCATCGAAGCCCCGTGCACGCAATTCTGAGGCAACAGCTGGCGACATGCTTGCGTCCAGGAACAAACGCATTGCTTACTCCGCGGCGACGAGGCCGTCGTGCCGAAGCAAATCCGCGGCATAAGCCGCCGCCGCCAGCACGTCTTCGCGGGTCAGCTCGGGATATTCCGCCGCAATCTGCTCGGCGGACAGTCCGGCGGCGAGACGGCGCACGACCGTCTCCACGCTGATGCGCGTTCCCTTGATGCAAGGTTTGCCCATCAGGATCGACGGATCGCGGGAGATGCGGTCGTGGGACATGACAACAGTCTAGCACGCCGGGGGATGATTGCACAGCGACGGATTCGTGTGCTGGAGGCCACCGGCGGTTTCGCTCACACACCCTCGGCCTCCAGCCGTATCGGTGCGAAGGCGCGTTTGTTCGCCGGCTTGACCACGATATCGACGGAGCAGCCCAGCCGCGTGAGGAAGAGCACAAGACGCTCCGCTGAGACGTCGCGAAACTGGCCGCGCAGAATACGCGAAACATCGGGTTGGCTGACGCCCATCAGCTCGGCGGTTTCTGACTGCGTCATCTTCTTAGTGCGAATGACGTTTTGCAGACGCGCTACAAGCTGCGCCTTGAGCAGATGTGTTTCCGCGTCCGGGACACGCAGATCGGCGAACACATTGCCTGAGTTTCGTTTGGAACTGACTTTACTCATGGCCTGCTCCTTCGGTGCAGCTCTTCAGCTGCCTTGAGCCGCTTTTCCACCCGGTCGATCTCAGCCTTCGGTGTCTTGACTCCGGTCTTCGATTTTTTCTGAAAGGCGTGCAGCACATAGACCGCGCTAGCGAACCTCACCGTGTAAACCGCTCGATAGGTGTCGCCGTCATGGTCCTCGACAACTTCCAACACGCCCGCGCCGGTAAATCCCTTCAGCGGCTTCGCGCCGTCATGCTTGCCGCCGATCTGCGCCAAGTAGAGGGCGAAACCCATCGTATCCCGCACTACGTCGGGAAATGCGCGCAGATCCCTGAGGGCGGAGCCGATCCATACGACCGGTTTCGGCGGTCTCGCGGGCATTGGCTCATATGGCGGTTTCACCATAAATTGTCAAGAGCGACGCTATGTTCAGAATAAGCCCGCCTTGAGCTCTATGAGACGCGCCCCTATGCTCCGGCCGCAACAGGGGGATGCAACATGTCTGAGCGAATGAATATGGCGGCGTGGTCGGGCGTGCTGGGCACATGGGTCAGCATCGCGGCGGCGGCGGGCGGCGGCTATATGGGGCTGCAGACCTACAACGAGGAAGTCGCCAAGATGGAGGACGCGCGCGTCGTCCAGACCTTCGCGCTCTACGACATGTTCAGCAGCGAAGAGCGCCTGCAGGCGCGCCAGCGCATTCTCGACGCGGCCAATGCCCAAACCGAATTTGTCGGCCATGATCTCTGGCTGACGCTCGATTTCTTCGATGCGGTTGAGGTCTGCGTGAAGCGCAATTTGTGCGACCAGGATTTGGCCGTGCGGCTGTTCCAGCCTTACGCCGTGCCGATCTGGAACGGCATGAACGAACAGATCGTCGGCGGCCGCACCGAGAGCGATCCGAACATGGGCGCCGGTCTGGAGTGGATGGCGGGCTTGCCTCATCCAGAACCGGTCGTCGAGGCGCCGGCGGAATAGCCGACGCTACGGCGCCGCTTGACGCTCATTTCCGCTGGGACCATCAGAGTTACAAAGTCGCCCGCGGGCGGCGAAACGGAGTGCTCGCCATGGCCCAACTTGGTTACGTCTGTCTCGGCTCGAACGAATTCGAGCGCGCCTGTTCATTCTATGACGCGTTGACCGCCGAGCTCGGCGGCAAGCGTCTGTTCCCGACGCCGCACGGGCAGATGTACCGGCTGGGCAGCGGCCCGATGATCATGGTGACGCGCCCCTACAACGAACAGCCGGCGCATCCCGGCAACGGCACGATGCTCGCCATCAATGTCGATACGCAAGCCGATGTGGCGCGCATCTACGACAAGGCGATCTCGCTCGGCGCCACGTGCGAAGGCAAGCCGGGCCCGCGCGGCGCATTCGGCGATTTTGCCTACTTCCGCGATCTCGACGGCAACAAGATTGCGGTGTTCTGGAGCGAGCGCGGCAAGAAGTAGGCCGCCCCGCGCCCCAATTGTGCCACGCAGCGTTGCGCGTGAGCCTGCCGCCGGGATAAGACGGCGGCGGGACGCGCGTGGCCCCTTGGGGCCGGAGGGAATGCCAGGATGATCCGGACTTTCGCACTTGCGGCGGCGCTCGCCTGCGCCGCGGCGCCAGCGATGGCTCAACAGCCGATTGAGACGTGCGGCGTGCTGCAAATCACTGACGCCGAGCGCGTGTCCTACATTCCGATCCCAGGCTACAGCATCCTGGGAGGAACGCCGCCTTTTTCCGCGCCTCCGGGTTCTGTGCATGCGGTCGTGTGCGACCGCACTTCAATCTTCCTCGGCGCCAACGATCATCGCGTGATTAGCGATCTCCGCGTGCCGCTGTTCATCCGCAATGCCGGACGCGTCGCCATTCTCGAGGCGGCTGACGGTCAGTTACGCGTTCGGTTCACTCAGGGGCAGCCGTCGCCGGTGGAAGCCCAAGCGCTCGCCGCCTCGCTCGACCGCGCCAACGCCGAGATGGCCAGCGTGTTGCGGCAAACGCCGCAGCCTTGACCTATTGCGGCGTGCGCCGCCGTATCCGCCGGCGCTCGCGCCGTGCGCTCGGCCTGACGCGCACCAGATCGCCGGGCCCGGGCGCCGGCTGATTGCGCCGCGCCTGCCAGGTGGCGATGGCGGCGATGATGCCAAGCCCCAGGAACGATGCCGCGCGCACGACGCCTGACAATTCCGCCGTGTCGACCGCGAACACCTTCACGATCGTCACGGCGAAGGCGCCAAGGCCGATCCATCGCAACACCGGATCGTCGCGCACGCTGCCCAGCGCCAGCGCGCCGGCGCCGAACGTGGCCCAGATGGCTGAATAGGTCCAAAGCTCGATCTCGCCGGCATCTGCGCTGTTGGTCTCGGCGCCATGATAGAGCCAGCGCGCGACGAGGGTAACGATCGCAACCAGCAGCATCGCGCTTGCGATCGTGGCCGCCGGCGCCAATTGCTTCATCCAGCGGGCGTGCGGCGTATCCGGCGCAACCAAGCTAAGCGTTGCCGCAAGTCCGTAAAGGCAGAGCGCGATGAACGCGGCGCCGACGCTGGTCAGCTGCGCCGGCCAGACGCCCCACCACGGGCTGAACAACAGCGCGAAACCGATCACCGCGAAGCCGAGGGCCGGCCAAACCGCGGCCGCCCAGATCGCCTGCAAGTCGTGAAGATAAGCGCGAACGGTATCGCGACCGGGCGCCAGCCGCGTCAGCTGCGCGGCGCCAATCACGAGCGCAAGCGGCCAGACGGCGTGCCAGAGTCCTTCGTTGCCAAGCAGCGCCGCGCCGTCGTCCATGTAGCCGCGGTGGTGCAGCCAGCGGATGGCGGCGTGGCCGGCGCTCCAAAACAAGGTCGCGGCTGTTGCCGCAGCCGCGAACCGCGCCGGATCGGCAGTCTTGGACATCGACAGCGCTCGCCCGAGCATCAGCGCCATCGGCGCCGCCAAGAATTGCGCGAGCACGGCGAGCAGAGTCGAGAGCGCGTTGCTGGCGGCGCTGTCTTGAGCGCCCCAGATCGGGTGTTGAAGGAGCAGAAGCACCAATCCGCTGAAGCCGAGCGCGCCCCAGCTGACCGCGCGCATCGCGTGCATCAGGTCTTGCGCCAGCGGCCGCTGGGCGTTGTGCTGGGCCCGTACGCGCGCGACGATGGCGAAACTCAAGCCGAACGCCAGCACCAGCAGCGCGTAGCAGGCGGATTCGAAGAGGCCTATCATCGGCGCGGCCATGGCGTCGCCATGGAAGGCGCGACGCAGCTCCATCACTGCCCAAAGCAACAACAACGCCCCGCCTGCGGCGGCATAGCTGCGCGCGAAGTGCAATTGTCGCGCGTACAGCTGCCGCGCCGCGGCGAATGCGAGCGCGGCTGGCGCGAGGAACGCGACTGCAAGCGAGTTGAACAGCGGTATGTTCTCGCCGATGGCGCGACCGGGGCCGCCCCACCAGGGATTGAGGCCAAGCCCCGGCACGAGCAAGGCGTAGAGGAGGCCGAGTCCAAGCAGCACATGTCCGCGCCATGCGCCGATCGGGCCTGGTGTTTCGTGGGCGCGCGGCAGCAACGTGAGGCCAGCCGCCATCAGAGCAAGCGCGCGCAGCGCGGTTTCCATGAAGGCGCCGAGCGCCACGCCGGCGCCGCCGGCCGCGATCCAGCGCAACAACACAAAGCCACCGAGAAGCGCGATGATGACAGCCGCCGCGCTTAGCGCTTCGCCGATGTTGGTGTGGCGCGCGTTGCGGCGGGAAGCGACCGAGGCGCCGAAAAGCGCCGCCGCGGAGAGCGCCAAGATCAGAAGGCCTAGCCAGAGGGGCAGGTGTCCAGCGAGCGCGCCGCCGATCAAGGCGGGCGACAAGGCGTGACTGACGGCGAGCGCGCCTGCGGTCAGCGCGGCCCAACCCAGGATACGCCAGCCGCGCCAGATGAGGCCCGCTGTCAACGCGAGTGCGATGATTGCGTGGCCAACGGTGCGCCAAGACTCAGGCAATGCGGACTCGACGCCAATCAGCGCCAGAGCGGCGGCGCCGCCGCCCCAGAAATCGAGGGCGAGGTCCTTGGCCTTGTCGGCAGCGTCCGCCTCGCGCCGGACGCCTGCAGCGAACAGCAGGGCGGCGCCCACGAACAATGGCGCCCAGGCCTGCATGCTGTGCCACTCGGGGCGCGATGACGCAGCAAGCGCGGTCAGCAACGCGGCGCCGATCGAACCGGATGCGGCGACAAGCGCGCGGCCGCTCCGGTGCGGATGCGCCGCAAGCGCCATCAGCACGATGAGGAAGGCGCATGACAACAGCGCCGGGTAGAGAGTCCAGTCGAGCGCGAGCCGCTGCGCGCCGAGATAGATCATGAAGCCCAAGACGAGCGCGCCGATGGATATCGTCAGCACCGCCGGCACGGCCATGCGCTCGCGGATCATGAAGGCGGCAAGCGCCACATGAAATGCGCCGATCAGCGCCGGGCCCATCACCGGGCTGCCCGGGAGCATCGCTATCGCGACCCAAGCCCAGATGAGCAGTGCGCTGGATACCGAGATGGCGAGGCTCGGTCCGAGCTGGCGCACCTGCGTCCAAGAGAGCTTGCCGTCGGTTCGGTCGGCGTCCGGCAGGCGGAACGCGATCGCCGCACCGCCGAGGCTCGCGAAGCTCAGCAGCGCCAGAGCGCGCCGGAGATCGTCCTCGGCGATCGCGGCGAAGAACCAGAAGTAGAGCCCGGCGATCGTGGCCAGCGCGACCCAGAGCCACCGCCTCAGCGCCGCCAGCGCGAAACCGCCGCCGCCGACAAAGCAGACATAAAGCGACAGGGCAAAGGACGGCCATGCCGGCGCTTGCGCGAGAGCGGGCGCAAGCATTGCGAGCCCGATGGCGAGAACGCCAAGCGCTTCGCCGTGAAGGAAGGAAAGTCCGATCAGCAGGATGACGCACAGTGTCATCAGCGCCGCGGCGCCCGGCCAGCCGATCAAGCCGTAGAGTCCGTGCGCCGCCCAAACGGTCGCGTAGAAGATGATGAGCCCGGCGCCTGCGAGCAGCGCCGAGACGAGCGGATGCCCGGGCGGTCTCCTGAGGCCAATGCGGCGCGTCCATTCGCTTGCGCCCAGCACCGCAAGGCCGAGCACCAACGCAAACGCCAATCGCACCGGTGCGGTGAACCAGGCGGACTGCGCCGCCAAGGAGACGAGGTAGATCGCACCAAGCGCAATGGCGACGCCCGCCACCCAGGCAAGCCCGTGTTCCGCCAGCCATCGGTCGAGGCGCTTCGGCGCCGTTGCCATCGGCGTCGCGCGTTCGGTTTCCGCACGCGGCGCCTCGGCGATGGGTTGATCCAGAAGCAGCGGCGCTTCCGTCGGCGGGGCGGGGGGCGCCGCCGCGGGCGCCAGCGCCGCAACGTCCTCCAGATCGTTGGAGGCTTCCGGCACCGGCGTGTCGAGCACCAGCACATTGTCGTCGTCGGGAACGACATCGGTGAGCAGCAACGGCGCCTCGGCGGGCGCGGGACCGGCCGTCGTCTGGGGCGTCTGGCGCAGCTTGAAGAGCTCGATCTCCAGTTCGCCGATGCGGCGCGCGAGAGCGTCGATGCGCTGGCCCTGCAGCAGCACCCAGACTCCCAACGGCAGGATGACTAACCATTCCAAGACGCGCGGCCCTCGCCAGCAACTGCCCAGATTCATGCGAGCCGTAGGCTCGACGCAAGCGTTTGCGTCGCTAAAGCGGCGTGCTTCGCCGCGAGAGCGAGTTTGCGTCGCCCGCGACGCCATGCTCAATTAACCTTATGAGCTTCGTTATCCCGCCGCCGCCACAACCCTCTGTCGCAATTGCCGGCGCGAGCGCGCGTTTTCCGGTGCGCCGCATCTTCTGCGTGGGGAGAAACTACGCCGACCATGTGCGCGAAATGGGCAACGATCCCAAGAGCGAGCCGCCGCTGTTCTTCACCAAGCCGGCCGACGCCGTGGTCGAGAGCGGCGCCGAGATTCCCTACCCCACCAACACCACGAACCTTCATCACGAAGTTGAACTGGTGATCGCCATCGGCAGGGGCGGCTCGGCCGTCGATGAGCAGGATGCGCCGGCTCACATCTGGGGTTATGCCGTCGGTGTCGATCTGACGCGCCGCGATCGTCAGGGCGAAGCCAAGAAGGCAGGCACGCCCTGGGACGTGGCCAAAGGTTTCGATCGCTCGGCCCCGATCGGCGCGCTGACGCCAGCGGCGGCCTGCGGCGATGTCGCCAATGCGCGCATCTGGCTCAAGGTCAACGGCGAAATCCGCCAGGACGCCGACACCCGCGACATGATCTGGACTATCCCTGAGATCGTTGCGGCCGTCTCGCGCTGGTGGGATCTGCAACCCGGCGACTTGATCTTCACCGGTTCGCCGGCGGGCGTCTCAGCGCTGGAGCGGGGCGACGCGATCGAGTGCGGCATCGATGGCTTGGCGCCGTTGAACTTCTCAATTTATTGAGATTCATCGCGCGCGGCGCGTCATTCGTCGTGCAACCGGCGTAACCGGGGATTTGCCGCGCTAAAGCGAGGTATGAGACACGCTGCACTTGTGGCCGCCGCGCTCGCCGCCGCCTGCTCGCCCTCCACGCCGCCGGAACCGGTCGCGCTCGAACTGAGTTGGCGCGCGACCGGTCTCGCCAATCCCGAAAGCGCTGCTCTGTCCGGCGACAGATCGTTTCTCTATGTGACAAACGTGAATGGGGAAGGCGACGCGCGAGACGGCAACGGGTTCATCTCGCGCATCTCTACGTCGGGCGACGTGTTGCAACGTGAGTTCGCGACGGGGCTCAACGGTCCGAAGGGCGTCATGCTCGGCGGCGATTCGCTCTATGTCGCCGATATCGACGAACTCGCGGTTGTTGACGCGGCGACCGGCGCTATCCGTCGTCGCGTGCCCATCGACGGCGCCGGGTTTTTGAATGACCTGACTTTTGCTCGAGACGGTTCGGTGCTGATCGCCGACTCCGCGGGCGGGCGCATCTACGCGGTGCGCGCCGACGAGCCGGAGATCTGGCTTGAGCACGAATACCTGCAATCCGTGAATGGTCTTTTGTCCGAGCCGGATCGGCTGGTCGTAACGACAATGGCCGGCCGGCTGCTCGCCGTGGACTACGACACGCGCGCCATCACCATTCTCGCGGAAGGACTCGGCGACGCGGATGGTGTCGCGCCGCTCGGCGACGGGCGCTATCTGGTCAGTGCTTGGCCCGGCGAACTGTTCGTTGTCGCCGAAGACGGGTCGCGCACGCTCCTGCTCGATACGCGCGCGGAGAACCGGTTTCTCAACGACTTCCTGCTGGTTGATGGCGTCCTCTACCAGCCCCATTGGGAGCCGTCCGAATTTTCCGCTTATCGCCTGAGCGGCGTCGCGGACGATTGAGGCCGGGCCGCAGGATGGTCCTTGCGCTGCGCGCGCGCGCAGTTAGTTTGGCGCGATCTGCGGAGCGACGCCCTTTGAAGCCCACCGACATCAAGAACCCCGACTACTTCCATAAGGTGGTAGATTGCCAATGGGCGTGCCCAGCGCATACGCCGGTGCCGGAATACATCCGGCTGATCGCGGCGCAGCGTTATGCCGACGCCTACATGATCAATTGGAAGTCCAACGTGTTTCCGGGGGTGCTTGGACGCACCTGCGATCGTCCCTGCGAGCCGGCGTGCCGCCGCGGCCGCGTCGAGGAAGAGCCGGTGGCGATCTGCCGCCTGAAGCGGGTCGCCGCCGACAACAAGGGCGAGATCGTCGACCTGTTGCCGCCCAAAGCCAAGAAGAAGAATGGCAAGCGCGTCGTCTGCATCGGCGCAGGCCCCGCTTCGTTGACGGTTGCGCGCGATCTGCTGCCGCTCGGCTACGAGGTGCACATCTACGACGCCGAGAAGAAGGGCGGCGGCATGATCCGCACCCAGATTCCGCGGTTTCGCCTGCCGGAAAGCGTGATCGACGAAGAGGTCGACTACATCCTGCGCTATGAGCCGGTCACGCATTTCGGCAAGCGGGTCGAGTCGCTGAAGGCGGTGCTGGCGCAAGGCTGGGACGCCGTTTTCGTCGGCACCGGCGCGCCGCGCGGGCGCGATCTCGGGCTGCCCGGCCAGAAGGAAGCCGCGGCCAACATCCATATCGGCATCGATTGGCTGTCGAGCGTTTCGTTCGAGCACATCGACAAGATCGGCAAGCGCGTGATCGTGCTCGGCGGCGGCAACACCGCCATGGATTGCTGCCGCACGTCGCGGCGCCTGGGCGGCGAGGACGTGAAGGTCATCGTCCGCTCCGGCTTCGACGAGATGAAGGCGAGCCCCTGGGAAAAAGAAGATGCGATGCACGAGGGCATCCCGATCATCAACTTCCACAATCCCAAGGAATTCACGCACAGGAACGGCAAGCTGACCGGCGTCACCTTCACCAAGATGCAGTGGGTGGAAGAGGGCGGAAAGCGCAAGCTCGTTCCAACCGGCGAACCGGATGTGCACTATGAATGCGACGACGTGCTAATGGCGGTCGGCCAGGAAAACGCGTTTCCCTGGATCGAACGCGACATCGGCATGGACTTCGACAAGTGGGACATGCCGGTTGTCGACGCCGTGACCATGCAGTCTTCGATCCCGAACGTGTTTTTCGGCGGCGATGCCGCGTTCGGGCCCAAGAACATCATTTGGGCGGTCGCGCACGGCCATGACGCGGCCGTCTCCATCGACCTCTATTGCAACGGCAAGGATGTGCGCGACCGGCCGCCGCCGGGCGTGTCGATGATGTCGACCAAGATGGGCATCCACGAATGGGCTTATGACAACGACATTTCGCTCGATCTTCGCTTCAAGGTGCCGCTGGTCGAGCCCGAAGTCGCGCTGCGCAATGTGAAGATCGAGGTCGAGAAAGGCTTCGACCCGCTGCTGGGTTACAAAGAGGCGCAGCGTTGCCTCAACTGTGACGTGCAGACAGTGTTCTCGGCGCCGCTCTGCATCGAGTGCGACGCCTGCGTCGACATCTGCCCGATGGATTGCATCACCTTCACCGAGAACGGCGAGGAAACCGAGCTGCGCGAGCGGCTCAACGCCCCAGCCAAGACGCTGACGCAGGACCTCTATGTGCAGGACGGGCTGAAGACCGGCCGCGTCATGGTCAAGGACGAGGACGTGTGCCTGCATTGCGGGCTGTGCGCGGAACGCTGCCCGACCGGGGCGTGGGACATGCAGCACTTCCTGCTCGACATCACGCAGGCCGGCTGTGCGCCGAAGACGCCATCTCGCAAGCGCGAACTAACGCCGGCGAAATAGAGTCCAAACTCGAATTCATGTGCCGCGCGGCAGGCGCGTGCTAGCGTCCGGCCGGGACGGGGGCTTGTGTCCGTGCGCGCGAGCGCACTTTGTGGCCTCGCGCACGAGGCCGCCGACGGAGGACAGCGCGCCCGACCCCGCGAACACCCGCGCCGTTTCCCGTTGGGCTTTAAGAGCACAGGGGAGCTTTCATGAAAGCACATATTGCAACTGCACTGGCGTTGAGCCTTGCCTTTGCTTCGATGGCGGCGCCCGCCGCCTATGCGGAGCAGGCGACAGCTTTCCGCACGGTCGAGGCTCAGACCTTTACCGCGGCCGAATTGCAGGCCTACGGCTTGAGCGCAAACGACGCCGCTCAAGTCGCGGCGTATCAGGATCAGGGCTATCAAGTTCAGGTGCTGACGCCGGAAGAAGCTGAGCAAATGCAAGCCGGCCTCTCGACGCGCACCTGGCTGATCATCGGCCTGGTTGTGGTCGTGGTCGCCGTGGCGGTGGCCTCCGACTGATGCGGCTCGCTCTGTTGTCGGCGCTTTGCCTTGCGGGCTGCGCGGTCACCCCGGTTCCGGACGTGACCGCCTTCGCGCAGCAGAGCGCCGACAATAGTTTCGAGATTTTCGATCGCGCCATGTCGCCCGACGCGCTGGTGTTGTCGGTCGCGCATGACCGGCAGACCGATGGCGCATCGTGCGGCGCGCACGTACTGGCCAGCGTCATCAATTATTGGCGCGGCCAGGGAACGGCTGCGGGCGACGCGATCTATCGCGCCACGCCGCCCGCGGACCGCGCGGGTTATTCGGTCGCGGAGCTGCTCTCGCTCGCGCGCGCCAATGGCCTGCTCGCCAACGGCGTACGCCTGGATCAGCAGGCGATCATCCGTGAGCTGGAGAGCGGCAGGCCGGTGCTGGCGCCGGTGCGGCTGCCCTCGATCTACGTCCAGAACCGGACTTTCCCCGGCGCGAACGCACCGTACGTGGGTTATGCCGGCAGCGTGCTCTCCTATCGCGTAGGGCGGCTGTCCGAGGTCACCGGGCTGGAAATGGTCGACCACTACCTGCTGATCGTCGGCTACGACGACGAGCGCTTCGTGGTGGTCGAACCCGTGATGGGCTATCGGACCATCAGCCACGACAAGCTGGCGCGCTACCGGGCCGCCTTCGACAATGCGGCAGTGGTCTTTAGCGCCGCGAGGCCGGGCTAAGCCCTTCAATTGCGCCGTGCGACCCGCTATTGAGGTGCTCCCTGCGCGGGCGGACTGGCCGCTGCCGCCTGGGCACCAAAGGCGCCGCACCTCCGCATGGCCAAGCCAATCGCCGCGACCAACGATTTCGTCGTCAAATTCGCCAACGTGAATGGCTCGGGTTCGGCGAGCGCCAACGGTCTGTTCGCCAAAGTGATCTTGCGCATGGGCGTGCCTGTGGGCGCGCGCAACATCTTTCCGTCGAACATCCAGGGCCTGCCGACCTGGTACGAGGTGCGGGTCTCCGAGGCAGGCTGGCTCGGCCGCCGCGGCGGCATCGATCTGATGGTGGCGATGAACCCGCAGACCTGGGACGCCGACGTCAAGGGCATCGAGCCGGGCGGCTATTTGCTCTACGATTCCTCCAAGCCGCTGCCCGCGTCGAAATTCCGCGATGACATCACCATTGTCGGCGCGCCGCTGACCGATCTCATCGCTTCCGAGTTCACCGATCCGCGCCAGCGGCAACTGTTCAAGAACATCTGCTATGTCGGCGTGCTTGCGCAGTTGCTTGGTTTCGAGACTGAGGCGGTGAAGCAGCTGCTCACCGAGGAATTCAAAGGCAAGGACAAACTGATCGCGCCGAACTTCAAGGCGTTCGAGCTGGGCTACACGTACGCCAAGGAGCATCTCGCCCCGATCGGCCTCAAGATCAAACGCGCCGATAAGGTTGGCGATCGCATTTTCGTCGAGGGCAATGACGCCGCCGCGCTTGGCGCCGTTTATGGCGGCGCCACCTTCTGCGCCTGGTACCCGATCACGCCGTCTACCTCGCTGGCGGAAGCGTTCCAGAAGTATTGCGACAAGCTCCGTAAGGACCCAGACGGCAAGAACCGCTTTGCCATCGTCCAGGCCGAGGACGAGATTGCCTCGATCGGCATGGTCATGGGCGCAGGCTGGGCGGGTTCGCGCGCCTTCACCTGCACCTCGGGCCCCGGTATTTCGCTGATGAACGAATTCGTCGGCTTTTCCTACTACGCCGAAATCCCGGCCGTGATCTTCGACGTGCAGCGCGGCGGCCCCTCGACCGGCATGCCGACGCGCACGCAGCAGTCGGATCTCCTGCTCGCCGCCTACGCCAGTCACGGCGACACCAAGCATCCGATGCTGTTCCCGGCCAATCCGACCGAAGCGTTCGAGATGGCCGCGCAGGCCTTCGATTTGGCCGATTTCTTCCAGACCACCATCTTCGTCATGCTCGAACTCGACATCGGCATGCAGGAATGGCTGACGCCGCCGTTCAAGTGGGACGCCAAGCGCCACCTCAATCGCGGCAAGGTGCTCACCTACGAGCACCTGGAGCAGGGCGTCGCCTTCGGCCGCTATCGCGATGTCGATGGCGACGCGGTGCCGTATCGCACGTTGCCGGGCACGCACCCGACCAAGGGCAGCTATTTCACCCGCGGCTCAAGTCACGACAAGGACGCACGCTATAGCGAAAAGGGCGAAGACTACACCGAGGGCATGGAGCGCCTGCTGCGTAAATGGGAGACGATGAAATCCCACGTGCCGGCGCCGCTTGTGAAGAAGGCCAAGAAGCGCACGCCGGACGGCGTTATTTACATGGGCTCGACCGATCCGGCCATGGAGGAGGCGCTGGCGGCGCTCGAGGGCCACGGCATTCATCTCGACGCCATGCGCATCCGCGCCTTCCCGTTCTGCAACGAGGTGTTCGAGTTCATCCGCGACCATGAGCAGGTTTTCGTCGTCGAGCAGAACCGCGACGGGCAGTTGAAGTCGCTGCTGGTGAACGAGGGCGGCGTCCATCCCGCGCGGCTCGTTTCCGTCTGCCATTATGACGGCACGCCGATCACCGCGCGCTTCATCATCAAAGAGATCACCGAAAAGCTCAAAGGCCCGCATGCGGCCGCGCTGCGGGAGAATGCGCAATGACCTACATCGCCAAGCCGCCGCTGCATCACCCGTCGCTGGAAAAGAACGCGCTCGGCTTCACGCGCCGCGATTACGAGGGCCGCATTTCGACGCTCTGCGCCGGTTGCGGGCACGATTCGATCAGCGCCGCGATCATCCAGGCCTGCTTCGAGATCGATCTGGCCCCGCATCGGCTGGCGAAATTCTCCGGCATCGGCTGTTCGTCGAAGACGCCGGACTATTTCGTCAGCCCCGCGCACGGCTTCAACGCCGTGCACGGGCGCATGCCTTCGGTCTTGACCGGCGCCAACATCGCCGCGCGCGATCTGATCTATCTTGGCGTCAGCGGCGACGGCGACAGCGCCTCGATCGGCCTCGGCCAATTCTGTCATGCCGTGCGCCGTGGCGTGAACATGACCTACATCTGCGAAAACAACGGCGTCTACGGCCTCACCAAGGGGCAATTTTCAGCCACCTCCGACAAGGGCTCGAAAGCCAAGAAGGGCGCGGAAAACAAGGACAGCGCCATCGATCTCGTCATGCTGGCGCTGCAGCTGGGCGCGACCTATGTCGGGCGCAGCTTCTCCGGCGACAAGGCGCAGCTGGTGCCGCTGATCAAGGGCGCGCTCAGCCACAAGGGTACCTCATTCATCGATGTGATCAGCCCGTGCGTGGCGTTCAACAATCATGTCGGCTCCACCAAGAGCTTCGATTACGTGCGCGAGCACAACGAAGCTGTGAACCGCATGGACGTCATCACCCCGCGCGCGCCGATTCACGCCGACTACAAGCCGGGCGAACTGAAAGAAGTGCGCCAGCACGACGGCTCGATCCTGCGCCTGCGCAAGCTTGAAGACGATTACGACGCGACGGATCGCAACGAGGCGCTGGGCTATCTGGCGCGCAAGGCGGCGGAAGGCGAGATCGTCACCGGGCTCCTCTATGTCGATCCCGACGCCAGCGATTTGCACGATGCGTTGAACACGGTCGCCACGCCGCTGAACAAGCTGCCGGACGCGGATCTGATCCCGAGCGTGGCGGATCTGGAAAAGATCAACGCGAGTCTGCGGTAGGCGGTTCGCGGCCGAGCGCCGGGCTTACCCGCACTCCTCGCGAGAACGGCCCGGCGCCGGCTTTGCGCTAATTGTGACCGCCCTGCTCGCCATTGCGATGATGGCTGCAGTCCACGTTCGGATTGAACTGCGCGAACATGCCGTTGGGGTTGTCGCGATAGAGCCAGACATGGCGGTCGTAGTGCGGCTCGAACATGTGGGCCTCATCGACTGGCGTGTTCGCGTTGTCGGCCATGGTGTCGTAGGACAGCCCGTGGAAGCTCGGCGGATTCACGTGTCCGGCGGCCTGCCACGCACGCAGAAAAACCAGGTTCTCGACAGCCACCAATTCTAGCGTGCCGTCCGCCTGAGGCTCGTAGATTAGGATGGACGGCTGCAGGAAATCGGTATGCGCCCCAGCGCCGTCGACGCGCGGGTTGGGTGGGCCGCTTATGCCCAACAGATCTGGCCGGAAGTAGTGGATGCCCATGGCGCCAAGCTCTTCCGGGCGGCCCATCATCTCAGCGGTGTCGCAGAGATTCATCGGGTCGCGCACGTATCCTTCAGCCAAGGCCACGTTCACATCGCGAAACCGCTCGGTCGCCGCCCGCACCTGTTCCAGCGTGGGTTCGCCAGGGCCTGGCCGATAAGTGACGGATTCCGCCCCGCCGCATGCGGCCAGCAACACGGCCGACGCCAAGGCGCTGAAGACATTGTTTTTGACAAGCATGGGAAAGGTCCTCGTCTGGGCGGGGGAGCACATAGAGGGCCGCGTCTCGACGCGGAATGCATAGCCTTGCACTCTCATGCTGCGCGGATGCAGTATCGGCCAGTGGACTGGGGCGATCTCCGCTATGTGCTCGCGGTCGCGCGCAGCGGCTCGGCGTTGCGCGCGGCTCAGGTTTTGGGTGTGAACCAGACCACCATCCTCCGTCGGCTGGAGGCGCTGGAGGCGCAGCTCGGGCTGCCCCTCTTCGAGCGACGCCGCAGCGGCCATACGCTAACACAGGGGGGGAAGCTCGTGGTCGCCGTGGCCGAGCGCGTCGAACGCGAGACCCAGGACTTGCTGCATGCGCTTAGCGCCCAGCGCCGCACTCTCTCCGGCTCGGTTCGCCTCACGACAAGCGAGAGCTTGGCGGCGCGGCTGATTGCGCCATGTCTTCGCAGTTTCCGCGAACGCCATCCGGACGTGACTGTAGAACTTGTCGTCGCCGACGAACGGCTGGATGTCGCTCGCGGCGAAGCCGACATCGCGCTTCGCGCCAGTTCACGACCGGAAGGCGCCGGCATTGTCGCGCGCCGCCTGCCCGATACGTATTGGACGATCTATTGTGCGGCGTCGTACGCTGCGGAAAAGGGAATGCCCGCAGGCCGCGAGGACATTTCCAGATTCGACATCGTCGGAATGGAAGGCCGTATGGCCCAGCTCGAAGGCTGGCGTTGGCTCGCCGCCGCTGCAGGGGACGCGCCGATCCGCTGTCGCAGCAACAGTCTCACCAATCTCGTCTCCAATCTGAAGAGCGGTCTTGGTTTGGGCGCGCTGCCCACCATTGTCGGAGATGCCGAGCCCGATCTGGTGCGCTGTTTCCCTCCTCCGCCGGAACTGAGCAGCGAAATGTGGCTGATCGTGCGCGAAGAAGTCCGTTCGCACGCACATATTCGCGCGCTTGCGGATCACTTGGCGGCCTACGTTCGCGACATTGTCGACGCTGCGGATGTAAAGGTTACGGCCGACTCGCCCGCGGCCCAAACCGCTCAATCCTGAACGCCGCCACATCAACCGTCGGCGTTTTCCCCGCCGCGATCGCCGCAATGATCTCAGACCTGGGTGGGGCGCAAGAATAGCGGGAGCGCGTCGCGCCGCGCGCTCCAGCCTGCAATGGCCCGCGCCGGCCCCTCACCCTAGCCCTCTCCCACACTGCGGGAGAGGGGACGACGGAGTCAGTCGATCGGTTCGCGCTTCTCGCCGGTGGGATGCACATAAATTTCGCCGCCGACTTCTTTGAACTTCGCGCTCATCTCCGCCATGCCGCGTTCGGCTTCTTCTTTTTTCGCCGCATAATCTCGCACGTCCTGCGTGATTTTCATCGAGCAAAACTTCGGCCCGCACATGGAGCAGAAGTGCGCGGTTTTGTGTGCGTCCTTCGGCAGGGTTTCGTCGTGGTAGGCGCGGGCGGTGTCGGGGTCTAAGCCTAGGTTGAATTGGTCTTCCCAGCGGAATTCGAAGCGGGCGCGGGAGAGCGCGTCGTCGCGCATGCGTGCATACGGATGCCCCTTCGCCAAGTCCGCGGCGTGGGCGGCAAGCTTGTAGGTAATGACGCCGGTTTTGACGTCGTCGCGGTCGGGCAAACCAAGATGCTCCTTGGGCGTGACGTAG
>FKKE01001716.1_pt1 | contig 32069 bp, 35 predicted proteins | sample 1106331 | NCBI WGS metagenome assembly FKKE01 (sample SAMEA3931202, study PRJEB13176) | freshwater metagenome | biome: Drinking water system; feature: drinking water; material: freshwater | place: China | collected 2013-02-06
TCAGACCACCAGCCAAGGTTCAAGCGGGGTGTTTGAACCCGTTGCCCATGTCACGCGATCATTTCAGTCGAGCTGGGGGAAAACCGACCTGACGGCGCGAGCCCAAGGGTTTGTCTTTACCGACCAGACCGCTTTTTCTCATGGTACGTATGGCGCGCAGCTGACTCAAGCACTCCCAGGAGGAGAGACTACCTTCCGGATGCGGTATCACTACGGTCCGCACCTATTCTTGGGCAATCACGGCTCTGGCGAGTTACGGTCATCCGGTCGCGGGGGCGAGTACGTAACGACACACTTTGGAACGGCAGAGCTGGAACGTAAACTACTCGAGAATGTCACCATTCGCGGGTTAGCCCGATACGGAGACCGATCGTACAACGAGAGTTTTGCTCATCGGAATACTCGCTTTTGGACTCTTGGGACCCATGTCATGTGGGAAATCAAGCCAGGAATCGGATTTGTGGTCGGATACCACTACGAACGAGGGCTGGCTGATGGGAGACATAACCCACAAATTGGTGAGGATATCTCCTATGTCGCACATTATGTCGAAGCGGAGCTAGAGGCGCGTGTGACGGACAAGCTCACCCTGATCGGGGGCTTTGATCTTGAGCGGACCAACTATACGTCTAGCTTGCCTGGTGATGACTTTCTGGGCGCGCGCGAAAAGATTTACCAGGGAGAAGTGTTGGTACGATATCAGCTTACCGAGGCACTCGCGCTTTCGGTCGGCTATCTGCACGGACGATGGAAACTCAGCTATGAAGACGAAGCAGCCCAAATAAACACTGTTACATTCGGCAGCCAATTCCGATTCTAATCACATGGCTTCTGTCTGACTCTCTTCCCCTGTGATAGACTTACCGTCTCCTGATTTTTGTAGGCATGTACAGAAGGAGAAGTATGAGGAAATCTGGAAGAGAGCACAAGCTGGAGGCAAGAAATTGTATTTCGGTTTGTCTCTTCAGCCAAAACAAAAGTCATGCGTATCGACGAGTTCCGAAAGCAGTCGTCTCGGGCGCGCTTACCTAACACCGTCTTTCCTGAACCCTTCCTGCTGAAAAAAACCAAGGGGCAGATCATCGATGATCTGCTCGCGGTCCTTAATAAGAAGGTGCTGACCGTGCATCACTCCTTGAATTTGCTGGAATGACTCGGGCGAATCATTGAGATGGGGCAGTGATTGAGTGAAGGCACGACACACTGGCCCCCTGTATTGTTTTCTCACGAGCAGAATCTGTTCCCATACACACCCCGAATTGACGCTCCGTGTCACCTAGACCAACCCCATGGTTTTCCAAGGTATCAGAGTTTAGGACTACTCAGCACAAGGATGCTGATGCCTCGCTACGAATCCGCAATCCAAACGTCGCAACCAATTTGTATTCACGCTTAAATCTAACGCCTGTGCGGCGCCTGAAGCAAGCTAGCGAATGGTTCTGCGCGTTCCGTTCAAGCGCAGCTTCCACCGGAACGCGCCCCCAAGCCACCAGGACGTTTCAATGCCTGCGGTCCCGCATAGGCCGCGCCAGAGCTAAAACGGCTCTGTCACGGTTGTCCCTGTGCAATCCGGCCCCTCCGCCACGCCCATCGGCCCCCCGCTCCGTCTCCCTTGTTTCCTTCGGGTTGAGTTTGCTCTCCGGCGTCCCTTGAGAGAGCAAACGTCAACTTCGCAAAAGGAGGACAACATGAAAACCTGCACCGTCAACGGCAACAGTCAGCATAATCAATCGCCCAACACGAATATCTACAGCCTGCCGCGCTTCCGCGTATCCCTGGTCCGTGAAAATCGTGCTGCAGCACCATCGCTGCCTATCTCGACTTCCGTGACGGCCGCCGCGCTCCTTGCTCCCTGCTTCAAGGGCATCGATCGCGAACAATTCGTGATTTGCGGACTTGATGCCAAGCACCGCATCATCGGGCTTAACATCGTTTCGATCGGCTCGCTCACCTTGTCGATCGTTCACCCGCGCGAAGTCTTCAAGCCGCTCATCCTCATGAATGCGTGTGCCGCCCTGTGCGCGCACAATCACCCTTCCGGCGATCCGGCTCCTAGCGCCGAAGACCGCACCCTGACTGCCCGCCTCCGGCAGGCCGGCGAGCTCCTCGGCATCACCCTGCTCGATCACATCATCCTCGGTGACGACCGCACCTACAGCTTCGCCGATCATTCCTGGCCCTGCGCCTGACGCAGCGCCGCTCACGCGTTGACTGTGATGCGCAGATCTCGCGGTGTTATCCTCTTGTCACGCCGCCGAACCGTTGCTACAAACAGATTTAGATTAATATAGATGATGCACCGTTCGCCTAGCAGAATGGTAAAGACACATGCGCACACGAACCATAGCGGTTTTATCAATCGTTCTTTTATCCCTCCTGTTGCCGGTCATCGGCACAGCGGCAACACCTGAAATCATCATTGGGAAGGTTGTTGGTGTGCATGATGGCGACACCCTTAGCCTGCTTGATGATTCCAAAACGCAGATAAAAATCCGGCTCGCTGAAATCGATGCACCAGAATCCCATCAACCCTACGGCAACCGTGCAAAGCAGGAGTTATCCGGGCTTGCCTTCGGCAGATCCGCCGCTGTTCAGGTGCAGGACATTGACCGCTACGGCCGCACGGTCGGTCGCGTCACGGTTGATGATGTAGACGTTAACGCCGAAATGGTCAGACGAGGAGCCGCGTGGGTCTATAGAAAATACGCAAAAGACCAGTCTCTATTCACCATCGAGGAACAGGCGAGAGATGCTAAGGCAGGGCTCTGGGCCTTACCGGAAGCTGACCAGATTCCGCCGTGGGAATGGCGCAAGATCAGCAAGGCCAGGACGAAGTAATCATAAGACTTGTTAATGGGCGCGCCCGACCGCTGCTTTCAGCCGTCGGGCCGGGCTCTACTCGGGCGAAGGCCCTCACCGAGCCTGTAGTCTCGGCCCACTTGGGTAACGTTCCCTTGCGCAAATCCAGCCAGTCGCGGCAGCCACGGCTTTCTCCGGGGCTACTGCCACTAGCAAAACCTTGATACAGAAACGATAAACTTCAGACCGCATCGACATGCGCCGCCGGAAGGCGGCCCGTCCCGAAGCGGCAAGGGACAATCAAAAACGGGCTAACTGGACTCCGGAGGAAATTGACAGGCGGCAAACTATGCTGATCGGCTTGATAAAAGGATATGAGGTTGCGTAAGGCCCCTGTCACAGAAGAAAATCATAGGGCGAGACATAAAGCTATGGCATCCTACCTGCAGCATTTCCTTGGGGGATGAATGTTTTTAGGGGAAGATTTTCGTAATTTTGTTCAAACGAGGTTTAATGTTCGTAGTTCCCTCTTTTGGTTATATCAAGCGCGCCAATTAAAGCGCTTTCAGAAGTTCTTTGACTCCGTTGAAAAGCAACCCCTGACCGAACTTCAGCGCCGATCCGTCATCCTCGACGAACGGCGCAATCTTGTCGTAGCAGGCGCCGGAACAGGGAAGACATCCGTCATCATTGCTAAGGCCGGTTATCTCATTGAGAGCGGAAAATGCAAGCCAGAAGATATCTTGCTGCTCGCATTCAATGCCGATGCCGCCAAGGAACTAGCAGACAGATGCAAGGCTCGCCTTGGCGTTGAAATCCAGGCCTCTACATTCCATGCATTGGGGAACCAGATCCTCGGCACGGTAGGGCCCGTTGTCCCCACACTTTCCCGCCTTGCCACTGACCGGCAGCACTTCAGCCAGTTTCTTGATTCTCTTATCGAAGATCTTAAAGATGACAAGGATATCTGGAAGAAAACACGCACTTTCGTTCTCGGGAACCTCAAACCCTATAAGGCTGAATCCGCGTTCAGTACCCTCACAGAGTATGAGTCATACATCCGCACGGTGGAACTTCGCGCCCTATCCGGTGACCTCGTGAAAAGTTTTGCGGAGCTTGATATTGCCAATTTTCTCTTCTTCAGCGGGGTCCGCTTCGAATATGAGAAGCGGTATCCCCGCGAGCCCAAACGATATCAGCCTGATTTCTATCTGCCCGATTACGATATCTGGATTGAGCATTTTGGGATTGACCGGAATGGTGATACCGCACCCTACATCGACAGGAAACAATATCACTCGGAAATGGATTGGAAGCGCAACATACATGCGCTAAACAACACAAAGCTTCTTGAGACCTATAGCTGGCAAAAAGCAGAAAGCATCCTCACAACATATCTGAATGGGCTTCTCAAGAATAATGGCGTCATCTATGCGCCTCGCTCTCCGGAAGAAATTTTCACGGCCCTTCGGAAAGCCGGCTACACGACACAGCTCGCGGGTCTTGTCGAGACATTCCTCTCCCATTTCAAATCCAACCAGATGTCTTTGGTAGATCTCAGACGGAAGGCAAAGAAGTCCGCTAACTCAATCCGAGCGATGGCTTTCGTTGAACTGTTTCAGTTCTTCCTTGAGAAATATCAGGCTGAACTCTCCAGCAAGTCCCCGCGCGAAATCGACTTTAACGACATGGTTTCTCTCGCAACCCAATATGTTCAAACCGGCCGCTTTAAAGTGCCGTGGAAATACATCATCGTTGACGAATTTCAGGATATTTCCGTCGGGCGCTACCTGCTGCTCGAAGCTATGCTCAAACGTCGTCACGACCTCCAGTTCTTTGCGGTCGGTGATGATTGGCAATCCATCTATCGTTTTGCAGGAAGCGATATCTCAATCATGAGCCGGTTCAGGAAGTTCTTTGGGCGCGCGACGATTGTTAAGCTAGATCGGACTTTCCGCTTCAATGACAAGATTGCATCGGTCAGCGGCGAATTCATCCAGAAGAACCCAAAACAGATTCGCAAAACGCTTGCAACACAAGTGCAGTGTAAATCACCACAGGTATTTCTACACTGGATCGACTCCAGTACGGGTAGCAGTCGTTCTGATAACACGGCTCTGCAAAAGGTTGCTGGTGTCATAACGGAAAACGTTCAGCAGGAAAATCCCTCTCTGCTCATTCTGTCACGCTACAATCATCTATTACCCGATCATTCCGGGCTGAAAGCGATAGAACATATATGGCCGGGGCAAGTTAAAACTCCCATGACAGTCCACCGATCAAAAGGTCTAGAAGCTGACTATGTCATCATAATCGGGCTGATTGCAGACAAATACGGTTTTCCTTCAGAGATAGAGGACGATCCTTTGCTTGGTCTCGTGCTCGCTGAGCCAGATAGCTATCACAACGCTGAGGAGCGCAGATTATTCTATGTGGCGCTGACCCGTGCCAGACATCAGGTGCACCTGCTTGTCGACCGCAACAGACCGTCAGCATTCGCGCTTGAACTCTTGAACGAGGGCTATGACGTACAGCATGTGGGCGCGGCGCCGATGACAATAATGCCTAAGCGTGAAATACCCCGGGCCCTGCGCCTGACCTAGCGCACCTGCTGCGCACTTCGCAAACGCTCCCCTGCCCGCTTTTCACCGCGATCTATCCATCGCGCCGCCTCCCGTTCGCCGCTCCTCCGCCAATTCTGTGCGCTCGTTTTCGCCCGCTCCACCGGAAAACCGGCTTTCCCGCTGAGCCGTGCTCATTTGCTCGTGTCTCTCTCATTGCGTCTTTTGTCCGGTTTTCAATCGATCACGCAGGTTGGCCGGGCGCGCCGCGCGGTCAACGGCCTGCCCGCACCAATGACCGTGTTGGCCGTTCCCCGTTGGTGACCGCGCAGGCTTCTCCGCCCGTCCTTTTTCCCCTGCGTGTTGAAAACCTCTAACAAAAGGAAAAATGCAATGACTGACACTGTAAACATCACGCTTGATAAACTTGTCGCCTGGGAAGGCAACGTCCGCAAGACGGCCACCGACTCCGGCATCGAAGAACTTGCCGCCTCCATCGCCGCGCACGGACTATTGCAGTCCCTCGTGGTGAGAAAGCACGGCAAGAACAAATACGCCGTGGTCGCCGGAGGAAGACGCCTGCAGGCCCTGCAGCGCCTCGCCGCATCCGGCGCGATCGGCAAGGATGCTCCCGTGCCCTGCCAAATTCTCGCCGCTGAAACCGACGCTACGGAAATCAGCCTCGCTGAAAACACCGTCCGCGAGCAGATGCACCCGGCAGACGAATTCGAGGCCTTCCGGGATCTCGCAGACAAGGGCATCCCGCCAGCAGACATCGCCGCCCGCTTCGGTGTGACCGAAACGGTTGTCCTGAAGCGCCTCAAACTCGCCCGCGGCAGCCCGGTCATTCTTGTCGCCTACCGCAAGGGCGATCTCACCATGGAGCAGGTCATGGCCTTCGCCGTCTCCGACGATCACGAAGCCCAGGAACGACTCCTTGAGAACCTGCCGCCCTGGAATGCCGACCCGGACACCATCCGCGGCAGCCTGACCGAGCAAGAGATCTCCGCCACCGACAGGCGGGTGAAACTCGCAACGCTCAAAGCCTATGAAAAAGCCGGAGGGAAAACCCGCCGCGACCTCTTCGCGGACGACGATCACGGGATATTCATCCTTGACCCTGCCCTTCTCGACAGTCTTGTGATGAAGAAGCTCGAAAAAACCGCCGAAGCAATCCGCAAAGAAGGCTGGAAATGGGTTGAGATCAGGCCGTCATACGACTATGCGGAATTGTCGAAATGCGAACGCCGCTATGAGGAAGATGTTCCCCTGCTCCCCGACCAGCAGCAGGAATACGATGCCCTGCGGGACGAATACAACGGCATGATCGACACGAGTGACGACACTGACCCGCAAGTCTCCTCGCGCCTCGATGAGATCGAAGCGCGCATGAACCAACTCGACGACCGCGCCACGATGTGGCCCCCGGAAACCCTTGCCATCGCCGGCGCCGTCGTCAGTATCGGACATCAGGGCGAAGCCGATATCCATCGCGGATTCGTCCTGCCCGAGGACAAACCAAAGAAACAGGCGAAATCAGCAACCGCAACAACAACCGATGCCGAGGGCAATGTCACGACCGTAGAAACCGAACCAGCCTCGTCACACTCGGCTGCCCTGATCGAAAGCCTGACCGCGCACCGATCCGCCGCGATCAGCGTAGCGCTTCTCGACCGCCCGGACATAGCCCTTGCCGCCGTGGTGCACGCCATGGCAAGGCGGATGCTCTTTGTTGCAGATTCCCGCGACAGCTGCCTCAAGCTCTTCGCCTCGGCCCAGTCCTTCCGCCGGGTAGAAGGATCGCAAGCCTTCGCGTCACTGGAGGCGGCCCGGCAGAGCTGGAGCGAACGCCTGCCCGCCGATTGCGAAGACGCTTTCTGGCAATGGTGTCTCGCGCAGGATCAATCAGTCCTGCTCGACCTGCTCGCCTTCTGCACTGCCAGTACGATCGATGCCGTCAGACTCAAAGCCGACAGCCCGGACAGCGACCGCATCGCCCACGCCGATGCTCTTGCCGCTTCGCTGAAGCTTGATATGGCGCAATGGTTCACGCCCACCGCTGAAAACTACTTCTCCCGCATCAGCAAGGCCGCCATCCTGCAAGCCCTGCAGGAAGCCAAAGGCACTCCGCTCTCGCCCGCAACGGCTAAACTCAGCAAGACCGAGCTCGCCGCTCAAGCAGGGCGTACTGTCGCGGGAACCGGATGGCTCCCCGCCCCTCTGCGCAAGGCAACGTGACATAGCGGTTAAACGGTGGCCTGTCCGTCACAGGGCAGGCCATCGCGGCTGGAGCCCATCGCACCGATTGTCGTCTGAAACGGAACCGCCTAGTCAGCCAAAGAATAGCTCGTGCTTCGGCCACCCGCCGCGTCTTTGACCAGTATTCTTTGGTCAATCAATGCCTGAATATCCCGTTGGGCCGTGTCTTGAGAGCACTTGGCGAGCTTTGCCCACTTGGTAGAGGTCAGTTTTCCTTCAAACCCATCCAGCAATTTATTCAGAATCAGGCGTTGCCGATCGTTGATGTTTTTCTCGGCCGTGTTCTCCCAAAACTTTGCTTTGCGGAACACGCCGGCAAGGCTGGATTCAGTGCCAGCAATGGCACGGTCAAGGCAGCCAAGAAACCATTCCATCCATTCGGTCACGTCGAGAGTACCTTTTTGCGTTTCTTTCAGTATGTCGTAATAGTCATTCCGTTCCAGACGGATTTGCGACGACATGCTGTAAAATCGCTGAGAGCTATTTTCAGACTGCGCCAGAGCCCAATCCGCAATTGCCCTTGCGATACGACCATTCCCATCATCAAAGGGGTGGATCGTCACGAACCACAAATGCGCCAGAGCCGCCCGCAAAACAGGATCTATGTCGCTTTTCTTATTTGCCCAATTTATGAATTTGGCCATCTCAGCTCCAAGCCGTTTAGCCTTGGGAGCCTCGAAATGCACCTTCTCATGGCCGATAGGTCCCGATACAACCTGCATCGGGCCTTTGGAATCATCGCGCCATGCGCCGACGATAATTTTATGAAGGCCACTGCGTCCTGTCGGAAATAGGGCTGCATGCCACCCGAACAGGCGTTCTGCCGTCAGAGGCTTGTCAAAATTCTGTGTGGCATCAAGCATCATCTCCACCACACCCTCAACATGGCGGTCTGCCGGGATAGCTCCGGCAATGTCCATCCCCAGGCGGCGAGCGATAGAAGATCGCACTTGTTCAGGACTTAGAATTTCCCCTTCGATTTCACTGGATTTCAAAACGTCGAGGGTAAGGGTTTCCAGCTCAGCCTCCTTGCGAAGGGGAAAGCCGATGGATTCCATACGCCCGATCAGACGGCCCTGCCGATGACGCACACCAGCCAGTTTTGGGGCCAGCTGTTGCTGATCCCAATGATATTTTGGCCAGTCAGACCGCTCATGGATATAAGTCATTCTCCGCACCTCATGCGGAGATTATGCCTCATATTCTCCGCCTGTTCAAGCTTAATGTGCGCAACTTATGCGGAGAATAACAGCCTTATTCTCCGCAAATCGGCTCAAGCAGTAGATTATGGTAGCCTAGACCAGTACCTCACGACCGTCTGCCCTCCTTTTCAGCCAGGCCCCGACCTCTGAGCTAGATTCTTGTTATGCATGGTAACGACCTTTATCATGCATAAATGGGAGAGTACCTTTTTTACCGTCAGGTCAGTTTCGACACTGTCCATGTCTCCCTTAACCAGCCTGGTTCAGCCACGTTCTTCGAAGTCGCCCCCTATCCTTCCGTGGACGACGGCTCTGCCCGTGTCACGGCCTTCGACGAGAAACCCATTATCCGCTGGCTCATGCTTTGCCCTTCCTCCCGTCAGATCATCCTTGAGGAGTTGGGCCTCCCGCCCGATGCCTTCCATCGCCCGGAAGTCGTGCAGCCGTTCTATGCGCCCGGCGAAGGCGACATCGACCTGATTATCTGCCCGCGTCTTTCGCCGCATCAGGCGGTCGCGTTTGAATGCAAGCGCGTCAAGGTTGAGAGCGTGAACATCGGTAAGGACAAGGTTAACAAGCTGCAGGATGTGGCCGGCGGCGTGCGCCAAGCCAACAAACTTTACAACGGGAGTGCCGCGTTTTTCCAAACGTACCTGGCCATCATTACCGAGGTTGATGCCACCGGCCAGGGCGAAATAAATATCCCGAACCGTGGCATCCGTTCCGACACGACGCCGCAGCGCGGCGACACCAGAACGACCACCTTCAAACAGATCGTCGAATTTCCCGGCCGCGCTGAGCTTCACGATGATGTCGGGATCATCTTCATAGAGATTGCGCAGCCATCGCATCTCTCAATCGACAAGCAGGCGTCCGTCCGGGTCTGCGTCTACCGCCGTGCAGAACGGCGCGACCAGCTCACGGGCGTCACCAACCGCGTCATAAAGATCATGCAATGAGCACGGTAATTGTTCACCTCTCTCCGGTTGGGTGTCGATGGATTTGGCGATTCACCAACACCCTATACCGTTGGATGACCCAACGTCATATGCTGTTTTGGACAAGAGTGAGATATTGTAATCAACTTACTCAGTCGATTACGAACGACGGTTGATACGTTTTGTTACCCTTCCGGTCATAATCGAATTCGTACACGACACACGGTGAGACCCCCTGATGCCCCTGACCGAGAAAGAACAGCAGCGCATTTGGGCAAGCAGCAAAGATGTGAGCCACAGCCTCCAGATCGTGCGCTTTGACCTGGCGCAGGTGATTGGAGACCTGCTCGGCGAGACGAGTTGCATGCCCTCCACCTGCGACAGTCTGTTGCCCTGGGCCGCCCGGCAGACTGAAAGAAACAAGCTTGCCAACCTGCGCAAGGTTCTTCGACACATAGGCCCGTGCCTGCATGACAGTAGGCTGTGCAATGCTGATGGCAATTGCTATATCTCGACCTGAGCCAACGATTTCTTCTGTCACATCGAAAGCCGCTCCCTTGTCCGCCGTGCTATCAGTGGCACGCCAAGTTTGAGAACCGGCACGCCCCTTCTGGACAAGTTCGATATCCACGCCCGATTTGAGGTCAAGAACAGCACCGGTAAGAAAGGCGATCGAAGCATGTGCATCAAGAATGAGACGAAGCCGAGGTGATTTAAGAACAGCATCGCACAGAAATGCCTCCACTTTTGGCCTGATGTCTTGCTGCCAGTCCATGTCGTCACGCAAGTAGCGCTGTCTAAAATCGTTGGTCAGCAGGAGCGTATTTTCGGGAACAGCGCCGATAATATCCGCTGCTGGCCCGAGAAAGCTGCGAATCGCGATGGGCAGGAACGGCTCTGGCACTGTAGCTGAAGCGGGAGCTAACAATCCCTCGTCACGGCAAAGCTGGAGCAGGGTTTCACGATTAAGAGAGTTCAGCCTACGTGCCTTCAGCTGCCGGGCTAGCTCGTCGAACCGAAAATCGGAATCCGTGGCGGTGCAAGGAAGCACGCCAACAGCTCGGGCTTGAAAGTTGATTTCGTTGCGCAACTCTTCCAGTGATCGATGCCCATCAAATATGCGCAAATTATTAACCACAGCCTTCAGCTCGCTATCACTCTCAAGTTGCAAGTGGTCGCGCCACAGTTTCCTGACTTTCCCCATACGGCTGGCGTCCGTAGTGCCATCAAAGAGGCGCTCAGCAAGCAGGCTCTTGTCGTTCCCGGATATTAACTCGCCGAGTGGGTCGCCATCCTTGATACGGTCAGTCGTGAGGAAGGTGAAACAACTTGGTTCAGCTATAGACGCTTGGGCCTGCTTGAGGCGTAGCAGCAATGAAACTTTTTGTGCGCCAATGAAATTCGGATCAACAAAATCCTCGTAGCCAAACCGGCCAGCCATTCCCACATGCCATTTGATCTGATGGTAGTCGGCGGCAATGCGCTCCGGTCCAGATCGTGGGACCGGAGGGTCGTATTTGACGACCACGTCGTCAAAGGCCTTTGGCCTGTTCGCTTCAAAGGTAACTTCGACGACACAGGAGGTTGGATTGAGGAGGTTGAAGGCGTTTTGCCAGAAAATGCGAGCCTGATAATTGTTGCCGTGCCAGGGGGCTATCACCGAATCTACCATACATACCCCTGCGATTTAGTCAGGACAGCGTGAATTTAGGGCCGAATAAGGCGCGCCAGACTTTGAGGGCTTCGCCGTTACGGCCCTTACGCGCATGATCGATAGCGATCGTTGCTTCGCGGCTTGCGGCACTCAGTAATTCACGAGCCCGCTGTTTTCGACCTGTATCCATACTATTGCTGATCGCGGGACCTAGTCCTGCAGGGTCCGGCCATTCATCAAAAATGCGGTCGCCAAGTGTAGATAAGAATCCCTGTATCTCGTAATCGAATCGTCCACCCCATCCTCCGTGCAGGCACTGAAGCGCCATCACCTCGATCAGGAATGACGGCTTGATGGGCTTGTCTGCACCGTGTTTAGGATTGTTATTCCAGTACTTGACCATTCTGACAAGGCCCTTCCACTCGCTGGAATATGCCTGATGTGCCGCCGTCGCCTTGTCGGCGTGTATCTCAGGATTGGTCTTAATCCATTTTCCAGAGTCGACGTCTGGGATCTCATAGTCCTTTCCGGCGGCAAACGCCGGAACGACATCCACGCTAACGACGCGGTAGTCCGTATTATCGTCGACATCAGCCACAATGCCAAAATCAACGTTCACGGAGCGACTCTGCTTCCGAAGTGCGCTCTGGCCGTATTCGTTCACAAGGGTGTCGTAGAACGCAACGATCACTGTCGACGGCTCCTTTGAACGGTAGTGTTTCTCGGTCTCCTTCAGCACAAAGAAGATGTCGATGTCCTTCAGTGGCTTCGTCTTTGTGTGTCGCGCATACGATCCAGTCAGAAAGCTCCGATCTATAGCGAATTTTGTTCCGATATATGCCCGCACTTCGTTATGGCGGGTGGATGCATTCTTCTGCTCCCGGTCATTTAATTCCAGACGACTCTTGAACTTTCTGAATGCTTCATCGATCGTCATCATGACACGTGTCTCCAGTACGAAGCGCTCGCTCCTAGCCCGGAGTGCTCCACAGTGGTTCCAAGGCTTTGCCTCACCATGCCCTGCGTAGACCGCATCGTTGCGTCCGACCAGCCAGGCAAGTCTGGCGTACCGGGCTTAACACTCAAGGTAAATCTGTATTTTACCTCGCTGGGAGCAAGGCCGACTTTCCTGATCGCATATCGCAATTGTTCAGTATCAGTCCAAAATTCTCCGTCGCCCCCGGACCAGGCATAGACGACGTCAATGTCCCAACGCACAATTAGCTCATTGGTTTTCGGATTGTAGATCTCCAGCTTCACTCCCAAGAGCACCCTTGAGTTCAGCCACGTCTGCATCGCCTGCAAGTTGGACTGCCAATCGCCGACAAAGGCGCCTGGATCCAGCCTGCTAAGCAGGATGATGTCTTTGATACTCTTGAGAATGTTATCCGCAACGTAGGTTACAGAATGAGAATAGGTGTTGACGACGACACTGGTCATGACCCCAAGAATCCTTTCGAATCAAGGACGAGCGAATCAGTTTTGGCGGGCAGGCTTTCATTAATTTCAAAACTAGAATTGACGTCGCGCGCGGTGATACGCAGGCTGTGCTTCTTCAGCGCCGATTGTACCCATACAAGATCGGCTTCGGGACAGGGTAATGACAAACGCCAGTCCCCATTTAGCGGATCGAACCCCAGCGCATCCTCGTTCGCATCTGCACCATCGATAGCGTTCTCGTCGTACAGGCAGTAGACGCGGGTACGTGGACCGTCACTGGTGACGATGATGGCCGAGTCCTTTGGACCTCGCTCGGCAATTATGCTCGCGGCAATTCCCGCGACTGAAAGCAGTTCGGTTCGATTGCCACCATTATTCCCCTGAGTCAACAGGTCAACGATGGCGGCCCATGTCTGCAATGAGTCCCGCTGTGGGCTACTGCGGAAAGTTCGGCTGGCGACGGTACCCATGCTTACTTTCCTCCCTTATTTCGGACCATCTTCGCGGCGCGGGCGGCCGCAAGGAGGTCTTCAATCGTCACATGTTCTGGCTTCATCGCTGTCTGTGGGCTGCTTGCCAGCGCGTTAGCGACTAACTTGCGGATCGCACGCCCGTCGAGCCCGACGCACTCATTGACGCAGTGATCAAACTTGGGGGAAGAAAGCAACTTGCTAATTGGTGGATAGGTCTTGGCAAGGCCAGTCAGGCAGTCCTTTAATATACGGCCACAGGCCTCCTTGTTTGGAAGCGGAATCTCCACTACGAGATCACACCGCGAGGTAAAGGCGGTATCAACTGCCTGTGGAAAATTACTGGTGGCAACAAAGAGCAGATGGTGGTGCTGTTCTGCCAATACGTCGAGCTGCACTAAAACTGCATCGGTGGCACGATGGATATCGATCGGGTTGGCTTCAAGGCTCATCTTTGATCGGTCAGCTGCCAGCGTCTCGACCTCGTCAAGGAGCACGATCGTCGGGCCCATCAACGCCGCTTCGGCAATCGCTTGGGAAAAAAGTTCGGAAACGGCCCGCTGCGTCTTGCCCATAGCCGAGCTGGTCAGCATATGCGGCTCGACTTCAAGTAGGCGGAATTTTGCGTTTTTAAAGCTCTCGGCGGTTCTATGCGCGAGACCACGAGCGAGCGAGGTTTTGCCGGTACCAGGCGATCCCACCAAGAAAATCACACCATGAAGAGGTAGGACACTCCGTTGGACCTTAGCGCGAACGGTAAAGTTAAGAACAGCCTGGGATAGCAGTTGGGACTTCACCGCCTCGTCGATAATAATTGAATCCCAGATTGCCCCAAGTTCGGGATCAGGAAGTTCACGACTGCTCTGTATCCCCTTCGGGAGATTCAAATCATTTGCGTTCAATGCTGCCATCCTTGCCAAATTACCCCTCCCCCTATAGAAGACCATTCGCACATATCTTTGATTGGGCTATGTGGCACATATAGCCATGATGACCACATGGTCAACTCCATATAGTGTATTTTTTCATGAAAGAGTCAGAAAATTTCACACACCTTTTCGTGTACTTCTGACGATACATACAACCATGACCGGTCAGAACTACCCACAGTATGAGATCGTCTCAACCCGGAAATTTACTCAAAACGACCATTCCGGTCCCATGCTGAACTCCTCTACCAAAGTAGAATGTCTGGAATCGTGTCGGAGCCCCTCGCGACACACGTCCTCCTCATCCTGGGTATCATAGGCCTTCCATTTTATGGAGAGGTGCCGATGCCAGCGAAGCACTTGACATGGCGAAAGATCAAAGACATTCTGCGGCTCAAACGGGCCTGCGGACACAGTAACCAACAAGTCGCCGCCAGTTGTGGGGTGGCGCGGAGCACGGCGGCCGAAACCCTGTATCGGGCCAGGGCGGCCTGGTTGTCCTGGCCGTTCCCGGAGGAGCTGGATAATCAGCAGCTGGAAACCCGGCTGTATCCGGTGGTCCCGTCGCCGACGAGCCCGCCGCGGGCCATGCCGGAGTGGGCGACCGTACATCCAGGAATTGTCGCGGAAGGGCGTGACCATGGCGCCGCTCTGGTAGGAGTACAAGACCCAGCATCCCGACGGCTATCAGTACAGTCGGCTAGGGTGACGGCGGCCACGGCTCGCGATATCGGAGGTAGTGGAAGAAGGCTCGATACAGTTGATGGTAGACCGTTGTCATTTCATCATTCAGGCAGGGATCGGCCAACAAGCCGGCCTCTCGAAATTGGGTGAGGCAATGGGTTAGGAGCCCGGTCAGATCGTGCGCATCGATCAACTGGCTGCACGCATCACAGGCCAGCCATTCGGAACTCATCATCGCGCCAATTCCGTAGTCTGAATGGAGATCATCGGTGGCCACATGATTGAGCCCGTCAATGCTGTACACAGGCGTATCGCCAAAGACCTGGTCGGACGTGGTCAGGCCAAACGGATGGGTGTGATACCGGACCGTGGGAGAAGGGCCTGAGCAGAAATCGCATTTGTATGTCATGGGATGTCCGTTGGGATACCTTGGGACAGAACAGGAGTGAGGCCGGTGATGTGCGTCATCGCGTGCCTGCCGGAGAGTGGGAGGGCCCGAGTGCTGGTGCGCCGTCGCGACGGGCACTCGGAGCCGGATGTCTTCTGGCTGCTCCTCTGTTCTCTTCCTCTCGTGGTGCACGGGCCGTCTTCAGCAGACGGCGCATCCTGGCCGCTAGATCTGCGTGACCGCGTCCTCCGCCCCTTCCAACAACCGCTGCACTTCTTCGACATAGATCTCCGTCGTCGCATAGTGCTGATGCCGCATCATCTTCTGGACCCGTGTCGGATTGGCGTCGTTGAGGAGCGCAAAGGTCGGCGTCGAGTGGCGCAAGCTATGCACCACAATGCCGGGTTTCTTGACGCCGGCCAAGAGCAGACCCTCCGTGATGATGCGGTGAATGGCGCGCGTGGAGAGTCGCTTCCCTGCCAGCGAGTAAGGTTCCCCATTCTTCGTGACGACGTTTCCGGACCGATCGTAACAGGCCGTCGTGGCAAAGAGTGGATCACTCCCTTGTAATGGACCTTCTCGAAGCGCAAGGTACGCCTGGATCTTGTCATAGACCTCCTTCAACACCTGCACCGACTCATCCGCCGACGCTCGCCCCTTTCCATGTACCCAGAGCCGCCACTTTTCCCCCGGCACCAATTCCTGGAGATGTTCGATGCGCGCGCGACTCACCTCAATCGTGCGCAGCCCGGTCTTGAGCATCAGATAGGCCATCGCCACATTGCGGGCGCGCTGGATCTCCGACTTCCGGGGATCGCTCTCGAGCGCGGCCAACAATGCCTTCGCTTCCTCCACCGGCAGATGCCGCCGGGTATGCTGCCGACTGCAGCGCCAGCCTTGGACGAAGTCGGCGGGATTCACCAACCCCGGATGCAGCGGGACCAGCCACTTCAGGAACTGACGGACCGCCGTGAGATACCCATTCTTCGTGCGAAGGTTCGCAAAGCGCAGATCGAGAGAGGCGCGATAGGCCTCAAGACAGGACCGATCGAGGCGACGCAGGTGCGGGTCCCTCCCCTCCTCCAACCAACGAAGAAAGAAGCGGCCACGTTTGAGATAGGTGCGGGCGGTCGTCGACGTCGGCTTCTGCTGCGCGAGCTGCCGCGCGAACTCGTCCAGATAGACGCGTAACCCAATCAAGGTGGAGGACGACAGCTGCAAGCAGACGGGCGGCAGCTCCCCACCCATCCGCCGGAGCCCAGTCATGGCCAAGGGGACCAAGGCGGTCGACGGTTCCCGATCAGGTGGCTCTCGCTCAGGCGTCAGGGGCACCAACTCCATCGTCTCCGTTCTTTCTCTCTCCCCGCTCCATCCCTCTCAATATAAATGGAGTGCTCTCTGATCTGGAGCGACCCTGGATCGATGCTCCGGCCGACACTCCTCTACAATAATAAGGAGAGAGGTGGACCGTCCACCGCATCGGGGTGTCCCGCTCTATTATCCCTGCCTAAAACACCACGAGGCGATTGCTCGTTCACCAAATTTTGACGGTCTCTTTCCCGCCCCCCGGCACCCTACCCTCTCTCATCCGAATCGTCAAGGCATCCGAGAAGGAGAGAATCCCGGATGCTAACGTGTATAGATACGAATTTCTCTTGACTTTATATACCTATTGATTTAGACCTCTAAATCACTATGAATATTTCCGAGCGTCACTCTGATGACCAACTAATTGATAGAGAACGAATTTTAGAAGAATTCACTCCGCAACACCTCCGCCTAGAGGGGCAATCTACACTCTCGCCGGATTGGCTTTCTCGATATATCGATCGATTCCATAGAACCCTAGAAGACCCTCGGTTTCTTGTATTGCCCACCTCTTGTCAGCTGCTTTATGTACATCTTCTGAAGCTCACCCATGGAATTGGTCAATCCGAGATTGCTATTTCAATCGATGGGCTGACTGACAAGACAAAGCTCTCATGGATGTCAGTACAGAAACATATTCAGCTGTTAAAAGAGATGGGTCTTGTGGTGTCCAGAGAGGCTTCTCGTCAACGACAGCCGAGCAAGTATCTTGTGGCATGGCTACCGATGACTGATGAGAAACCATTGGCCGGCGATATGCTGACTCGGTATGATCAGCTTGATGCTGACGACTTAAAAGAATTGACCCGTTTGAATCCTCTCTTTTCGAAAGGGAAAAGAGAGGAAATGGCCACAGAGATTTATATTCAGTTTCGTGAAGACGGATTGGTTCCAACCCCCGATATGGTAAGGAAGGTGATCAGCTATCGACTCTTAAATTCCCATCATTATCGTCGAACGCTGATGAAAAAATATCCCCACTGGTTCGGGCTCCCGGTCAAGTAGCCCCGCATCCACCTCTAGCTTTGCTATTACTGCAGTATTTCCAAACAAATCTTCGAGATGATACGAATTCGCATTCAAACAAAAGTTCCTAGAGTTCGGTGCCGAACTATTCTTCATTTTTATCAATAAATCATCATGTTAAATGGATAAGATCGCGTCTGAATCCAATAAGAAGATGGAGTGATAAGAAGAAGGAAGTCATCACGATACGCGTGGTGACTGTTTAGAAAAGTTCGATAAGTTCGGCGCCGATCCAAACGCTAACGCGAATAGAGTGTGCCCTCGGCGATGTAGAGTACAATTCTTTCAAGCTACGAATGAATGTTCGATGTTGATACGAACCATTCAAAAGTATGTTACATGCTTGGTCGTGTATAAAAATGATTTGTGAGTTCGGCACCGAACTGGACTGGTATCGAAACAGTGAGAATCTGTACTCCTTCTATCGAATCGTCTCTATTCAACTCTACGTCTGGCTACTCCCTGCCTCCCTACTAACTGGCCATATCATCCCGGATGACAACCATGAATTATTGCACTGGCAGCATATATTCGTGGATGGCAACCCTATAAGGTCGTAGTGTTCGCCTTGGTGTTGACACACAAGATGCTACGTGCTAAGTAGCTTCCCCAGTTCTCAGTTCAATTTTGTTCCAGATTGATTCTCGACTGGATATTTAGCGGAACAGACTGGGGTCATGTTCCAATCTGGCAAGGAGGTATGACGATGTTGCCACCGATAATTGGGGTGGTGTTGCAAAAGGGCGGGGTTTCGAAAACCATCACGTCCGTCAATTTGGCGGACTGTGTGGCGCGTCGACTAGGGAAGTCATGTTTGATCATTGATATGGATCCTCAAGGCAATGCGGGGAAGCTGTTAGGGATTCCTCGGAATGTCACGCCATCTATTCGTGAGGTATTGCTCGATACGAAAAATGAGTTTCCACTGCAGAAAGTCATCCGTCCTACGAGTGTCCCACGATTATATATTGCTCCGTCGAACATCAATCTCGCGTCAGCAGAAAGCCATCTCCGGATTCCCGAGTTATTCCCTCATCCCTTGAAGCAATTGCGACGGAAACTGACAGAGGAAGCGCTTCGCGATATTGCACTTGTGATGATTGATACCCCTCCATCATTGGGCCTGTTAACGGTCAATGTGCTCCACGCGTGCAATCATGTGATTATGCCGATGGATTCCGGCAGTGATTTTTCCTTCGATGGGCTGGATGACATGCTGGATGTTATTCGCGCCGCGACAAGCGAGGATCATGCGATCAATATCCTGGGGGTCTTACTGGTCAAACATGATCGTCGGCAGACCTTATGTCAGTCTGCGCATCAAGCGACCGTGACGAAATTTGGCCCGGATGCTTTTGAGACAACGATCGCCAGTAGCTCGGCGGTTAAAAAGTCTGAAATGGCGCGGCAGACGCTGATGCAATGTGAACGGAAGAGTTCAGCGGCGCGTGATTATATGCATCTGGCGGATGAAGTGATTCGACGTCTTAAACTGACACCGGCGCCGGCTGGGGTGACAGAAGCCCCTGTGGCAGCCGAAGAGTTGGCCTCCGTAGGAGCTGGCCATGAATAACGCCACTAAGGAAGGGCGCACAAAATCGACGGGTCCCGTTGCTCCGATCGAACCCACGGCGCCGGTGAAGGACGGAGGTGGCAGTAAAGAAGCGCGGCGGCTTCAAAGTTTAGTGGACCGTCGAGTGGAGCATTCCTTAGAAGCGCGACCTCCGCGAAGTATGGATGATCTGCTCGGCTTGGGCGCAACGTCATCACTACCGGCAGCTCAGCCCGCTGGAGGGCAATTAACGCCTGTAGCCGAGGTGGTGGTCCCGAGCACCATGCCCGCAGTTTCCGGCTCAACTCTCGTGATCCGGGACATTCCGGTTGATGCCATTATTCGAAGTGCCCACCAGCCCAGAACATACATGAACGATGATGAGCACGAACACTTGGTCGCTTCGATCCGAGAGCATGGGGTGATACAGCCGGTGAAAGTTCGTCCAATGTCGACTGGTCAATACATGTTGATCTTTGGTGAACGTCGTTGGTTAGCCAGTAAGGCGTCCGGCCGACTCACGATTCCCGCGATCGTGGAAGAGCTCTCCGAATCTGAGTCTGCCATGCAGACCATGATTGAGAACGTTCAACGTGCGGATTTGGCCCCGTTAGATGTGGCGCGCGGCTATCAAAGTCTGCTGGATCAATTTCACCTGACGATCGAGGATCTGGCATCGCGGATTGGAGTCACGGCCTCCCAGATCAAACATGCGACTAGAATTCTGCAGCTCCCCGCTGCAATCTTGGAAAAGGTACTGCATCCGACCGTTGGTCTGCGGATTAGCCATGCAGAGGAGTTACTCACATTGAAGGATAATCCGGTCCGTCTCGGAGCGATAGCGGATCGGTTGGTGAAAGAAAAATGGACGCAGGAACGGTTACGATCGGAGATCCAGCGGAAACCGCGTAAGAACCGCGGGTATCAGCCGGTACAATTTGAGGACCGCGGGGATAAGGGGTTTTTTCTCACGGTTCGTTTGCAGAGTAACCGTCCGCAGGACTTTGAGGAAATTAAGACCCGCCTACATGAGGCTCTTCGCCGGATCGATGCGTTTGGGCATGTTGACGGCTAATCAGGATGGTCCTAGGTACGGTGAGCCATTTACTGACCAATTTGCTTGTCCATCATGTTTGTACTGAGTATGCCGGTCGAAAACTTTCCTTCAACTATCGGGCATCTTTTTGAAACTTGTATCTATTTTTCACTGTCGAGTCACGAAAGGATACACTCTTCCGTCAATACTGAGGCCTGGTATTGGGTGTACCACCCCTGGCAGTACCCATACCACCTCCCCTTCGAGTTATCCACAGGTCAAGGGTAGGGAACGATAGTTGAAGGAAGGAAAGGCGATATTTGACAGGCGATCACGATAGTTGAAGGAAGCATTTCCACGATAGTTGAGAGAAAGAGGACGATAGCTGACAGAAGACACGATACTTGAAGGTATGATCTCTGTCTGTAAGTGGCTGATTGTATAAGATACGGAGCGTCCGTATCGTGCATCTCTACGTTAGAGTCTTAACGAAAGATTTAAGAAAAGACGTTACGATGGACAACGCTGATTTGGTCACAAATTCGGAGCAGACGGATTCAGCTTCCTCCGTCACCCTGCTGCCCAAGGAAGCTGTCCTCACGGCACCTGTTTTGTTGCTCGCAGAGCACATTTTAGGCTCTATTCCACTGTGGGAAGTAAAGAGTAAGAAGAATGGGCGTGGAGGGGTACGTGAGAAGGAAGTGATTCGGGAGGTGTATTACCGGGGGGTACTGAGGAAAATACCATTGGTGATCTACGCCAGTGGTGATTTGGGCTTGCCAAACTCTGTAGATCTGGAATTGTTCAGGGGCTTTGAGCGTTGGGCGTTAGGGGTGTTGGAACAAGAAGGGACGCTCCCATCAATCGTGAAAATTTCTGGAGCGGATATTTTACAAGCCTGCGGGAAAGAATCTTCAGGGGTGGCTTACGCGGAGGTGGATCGGTTCTTCTTGCGTATGGCTGGGACCATGATTTCGGCCGGTCGGAATAAGACGACGCGTGCCCCCGGGCAAGAAACGGGAGGCGAGGAGTTATCTCGTCGCGGGAAGCTGGGCTCGAAAAAAGGGATTATCTTTAAGATATTCGGGACCGTGGTGTTGCCTGGGCAGGTGAATGGGAAAGGGGAATTAGCGCATACCTATGAGGTTGAATTGGCTTCATGGTATCGGGACAGTTTGCTGATGGGGAATTGTTTTGTCATCGATCATTCATTGTTTGCAGAAATGAAGGGATCGTTGTCGAAGTTGTTACATCAGTTATTGCACAACCTGTTTTATTTAGGAAAAGGGCATGCAGAGCAGCGGTATTCAGATTTGGTGCGGTACTGGCAAATTAAGGAGCATACGAGTCGATCGAAAGTGATACAGCAGTTTGCAGAGGCGCACCGTGAGCTCACTAGTCGGCGGTTTTTAGATCAGTGGCAGATTGTTCCAGTGGGTTCTGGCGGGAAAAAAGATTTCATGTTCATTTGGAATGCTGGGCCGGCGTGGTGGAAAACCGAAGCACAGCTGCCGGAATTGCGGGCGAAGTATGAATTGGGTGATGGGCATGTTTCCCCTCAACAAGTGATCGATCCATTTTTGACTGGCTTACCCGTGCAGATTGAGGGCCATGAGAGACAATCTTCAGAGGATCCTACGTCGGCTGCTCGGTTATTGGATGTGATTTTGGAAATGTCAGGGCGTAGGAAGGATCCGAAGGTGTGGGAAAAATGGTGGCGCCGGGCAATCAATACGGTACCACATCAGGTTATTTGGAGACGGATTGGTGAAGTGAAGGAACGGAAAGCGCGTGGTGAGCGGATTCAGAATCTTGGGAGTTATCTGACTTCCTTGGTGAGAGTTGATGCAGCTAAATCGGGTGCCGCGTGGGCGGTTGACGGAGGAGAAGATACTTCAGAATAGTGCGCAAGTATTTGGCTGCAATAGATTGAGATGTTGTGTTGGTCTCTGATTATGTGGTTAGTGGCGTGCGTTGTAGCATGAATTGTCTTTTTGCTTTATCCGTATCTGTAAAGAGCGCTGTGCCTGTCTCGGGGTTGTAGATATAAGTTCCGTCTTTTCGTTCAATGTAGTACCCATCCATTTCGTCGTTCTGTAGGAGCCAGGCTTCCGGCTCGTCTTCTGCTCCGTAGATGGAAATAGCCTCCCCTGGGATTGTGGCGGCAGGTTCGGCGTCATAGTTGGTCCATCCATGTTCATCGCGCATGATGCTCTCCGTATACACTAACAGCTATAGAAGACTTGGCCGAATTCTGGTTTGCGGGCGAGTGAGTATTAGCATGAATCTGGCCATCTATTGTCATCTGAAAGTGGCCGGCCAGAATCATTTAAAGTAGCCACTTATTTTCACACTAAAGTGGCCGTTCACAATCATCGAATCTCGCTGTCTGTTAGCCATAATTTTGCCACTCTATGCAGTGGCCACTTTGAATGATAACGAGTGGCCACCTTCATTGATATCCAGTGGCTACTTTGGGTGAAAACACTCGGCCACATTCGTTGACAATTGGTATTGAGGTGAGACTCAAAGATTTGGCCTAGGAATGACCCAGTTGTGATGCTTGATGGGCAGATGAGATTCGGAAGGGAATGTGATCATGACTTCCATAGTTGATAGATATTTAGAAAGATACCAGTTAGACCTACTCCGAAGATGAAGATTGTGATAGGGGCTGGTTGGTCTTCATAGATGAGAACGAGTAACTCGGCTAGGACAACGATGGTCGAGAATACGAGACCTGTCCAATACCAGTAGTTATCGAAGGTTCCATCCCTTTTATTATTTTTCATTATAGTGACTATCAAGCGGCTTCATCTGATCTGATGTGATGTGGGGTGGTTGGATTGGTGGGTGACCGAAGGACTGCGGTTAAGGATTCGAGTAATCGGTCAAGTAGTGTATTGGCGTTTTGGAGAGATTGGACGGCGATGAGTTGTTTGATGGTCAGGAGTTCTGTATGCAGTTGTGACAGCCTCTCGGGAGTGTGCGCCATGCGGCCGGCGAGGCGTTTGATTCGCCAGAGTTTGGCCTGGATATCGCTGAGTTGGTTGTCTTGAACGTGTGGCATCGTTCTCCATACTAGTTTAGGGTTCAAGTGGGAAGAATGCGAGTAATTGCAGCATTAGGGGCATAGTCTAGGTTGATAGGGTTGGGACTTTTGATGACATTATTAGGAGGTCAGAATGCGCCGGTGATGGGGTCGACGAGGTGCTGGGTGTTCTGGTCTCGTGTAGGGAGCGGTTGAGGATTCCTTTATGGGCGGGGTGTTTTGGAGTGCCAGGTGAAAGAGGTCTTGTGGGCATCCAGTGCGGGCTTCATAGCGTGCGGCTGTTTCGCCCGGGAGAATGGGATCGGGGAGATTCCAGATAGATGTGGTGATGAGGGATCGTGATTTGGTGCGGGGGTCAAGATCTCCATAAATGCAACGTCCGTGGGACAAGATCAACTGGGTATAACTTGAGCGGCTGTATTTTGCCGATAGATGATAGCGTCGTTTGATTTCTTCGAAGGGAATTCCGTGCGTGAGTAAGTCGACAATGACGGTCGCAAGAAAGTGGGCATTTTTCAGTGGGATCAGAGGCACAAGTAGAGTGTCCTCGTTGAGTCTTTGAACTTCTGGGACATTGGCAGGTCGGCAGATTGGAAGGGGTCGGCGATATGCAGTGCTTGTATGAATGGTCGAAGCTTGTTCTTGTACGGTCGCGATATGGCGACATGGTTGACGCCTAAATTTCCAGTGCGGGCAGCTGCATCCGTAGCTCCCATCATCCGCGAGGCTGACGGTGTACTCACCGTGGCCGGAGCTGCTGGGCACACTGAATGATTGGACCCATTTTGGCATAAAGGGGATCCTTCACGGCTGAAGGTTGGTCTAATCTTCGTTTTCTAAGAGGATGGTGATAGCGCCCTTGCCGTCATCGCCGGCGTCGACGATGGCTTTTAGAGTGATCTCTGACGGTGGTTGTTCCGTCGCGTCTTGTTTGACCACGACTTGGAACATGAGTTGCGTCGAATCTGGGCGAGAGTGTTTGGCGGCGAGATGGAACATCAGGAGAATATCGGCTAACCGACCGGTTTCATCTTGGATCCCAGTAAGGGCTGCCGGTACGGTCACATACTCATTCCAGACGGCTCGTGTTAGTGCTGTGTGAAAGCGGATGCCGAATTCAGTGAGGATGGATCTAGGGATCTCGACGAGTGTTCCATCTTCGATGGCTTGCTGACGGCTGTAGGCGTGGATCACGTCCGCGTTGTGCCAACAGGATTGTGGTTCGTGTGTGGGCGGGGGCGATGAGGATGTGGTGTGGCAGGGTGTTTGTTCGGCTTGATTGGGAGATGGGTTTGTGTATCCATGGGAGAGAGGGCGTTGGTATTGCTGGCACTTTGGACAGTACTCCACACCATTGAGCACGTGTTTGATCGGACCGAGACAGGCATGGCATTGCTGGCAAGACATACTGACCTCATGGAGCGAATCTCTGTTGAAACGGTGCCTTCAGGCTGCTTTGCGGCGCCGGTTGGGCTGAGGTGAATGGAACGGAAAAGGGAGTTGGTCACCAGCTGTAAATAACTGATGGTCATGAATCGCAAAGGCGTGCGTTGTTGCCGGTACATTCATCGGCTGATCTGATTGTGAGAAGAGTTGTTCTGGCAATGGGAACGCCATCCATGGGGCATACAGGACGCCGTTGATGCACGCAATCTTGACTACGAGTGCGTCTATATCCATTCCATAGAGTCGTAGTGAGCGATTGGAGGCGTATAACAGCATGCGTCCTGTTCCACAGCATGGATCACAGATTGTCTGAAAAGTTCTAAGTTTCTCCGAAGTGGTGGGGTCTCCGTACACCATTTGGGTCATGAACGAAACTACGGTAGCCGGTGTGGGATAAAACTGTGTGGGGTTATGTCCTTGCGCGCGGCGTTGCGCGAGGAACTCGCCCAAGTAATCGTAGGGGAATTGGAGGAGCTGGTGAATTTGTACTTCTCGATATAACCGGGCTTGGCTTGTGTCCGGTAAGCGTGGTGGTGTTTTGCTTACGGCGAGTCCATAGGCCAGCCAGTCGATAAACTCTCCAAATGCGTTCCAGCCTTGAGTCTCGAGGATTTCTACCCAATGATTGACTGCTTTGGCCGTCGGGCCATGTGGGATGTCTAAGAATTGGATTTGTGGAATGGGGTCTGTTGGGGGCGTAGATGTGTCGCAGAGTTTGAAATAGTAGTCCCAGCGGTTAGCTGTTTCTGGAATCACGGCATGCGCCATGATGACATACGGCAACAGCCATCCACGATACGTGTAGGCGGGCGGGTCGTCCGTCAATCGGGGGAATCGGTGATTGGAGCTATAAAATGCGACCAGCGGTGCATCGGAGAACGCTGTGGCGTTGATCATCGGGTTGAGCATGGTAGTCCGTTGGCTTAATCGATGAGGGGTTGCTTTCGACTTTGTGCGGCCTGATGCGTGAGTGCTTGTTGGATTTGTTCCGGAGTACAGGAGAGGGAACGGACGGAACCGGTCGTCATATCAATGTAGGTGGCAAAGCGACGGAGATCACCGGTGAGGATCAGGCGCAGAAGATAGTCGCTCATGTGGGAGGCGATGATACTGTTGATGGTCAGTGATTGTGGGTCCAGTAGAGCGAGTTCTGCGCATGACCGTTTGCGCGGAAGCTGTTCGTCGGGCTTCGGGATGAGGAGCTCGGGATGGAGCATGGCTGGGGAGGGTAGGTTTTTGCAAATACCCTCGAGTTCAAAGCTGGTATTGAGTAGCTGACTAGAGACGGTGTTTCCGAGCAGGATTTGCCCTTGTACAGTTCCATTCCCGCCATCCAGCCACCAAACAGGACTTGCATCATGGTGAGACTCGCGCTGAATGGCTCGATGCAATTGTTTTCGCGCGGCCGCGTTGTCGACACAGCCGAGAAGAATCGTGAGGATATCGCGACCGGCTGAGGGGAGGAGATCTGGCGTAAATCGTCTAGGAATGGCTGTGATGTTGAGCCCCCAGGCTGCATTGAGTCGGTAAGCGAGTGTTTCAGCTTTGTTGTGGCCGATCTCTGCATGACAGAAATTCTGCCGTCGCAGGTTCTTCTCTTCGACCGTGTCGGGGTCGATAAAAAAGACCTCGACCGAGTCATACCGGCGTTGGCTTTCGCGCGCGAGTCGTGCCGTATGCAGGGCGAGCATGCCGCCGATGCCGCCACATCCCACTTGGATCAGTCTGAGGGATGGACAGCGGCGGGGCATGATCAGACGAGCGAACGCATGACTGAGGTCGAGACCCAGTGTGGTCATAGCAGAGTCCTGTGGGCGCGTGAGTTATAGGGCGGGGTTGTGGTCGACGTCCTCGTCGAGTAGTCCGTCGACATCGCCAGATAATGTCTCTTTATCGTGCAGAGCAAGAAATCCATCCCTTATCCCTTGCGGGAGTTCCGCTATGCTCTCGGCTGGTATGCAGAAAAAGTGTCCATAGATCCCGATACGGAAGAGGATCTGTGGTTCTCGGCCGAAATGGCCTAGGACGCCAAAAATACGGAAACCGGTTTCGTCCTGGTTGTCCGTTGTGGAAAAGAGAGGGGGCATTTCATGATGGGAGTGGATTTCCACGAGACATGTGGCATAGGAGGGGGTGAATGGGTCGGCACAGCGGACTGAAATGGCGGTGCGTATTTGTTCGGGGATTGAGAGCGACCAATCTGCGTCGAATTCACAGTGGAAGAGGGCTTCTTTGGGTCCGGTGGGATCGGCCCAAGCGGTGAGTGAGTGCGTGAGAATGTCCGCTATGATGGTTTCAGGAATGCGCGGGCCTGCGAGGGAGAGTGATGGAGTGACTTCGGGCAGGCCATGTATTGTTGTGTCGATCAATGGGATGCAGGCGGTGAGTTCTTTGCGTTGGGCTCGAAGGAAGATGCCGTTACCTGCCATGACATATTCATAGAGGGCAGGTTGTGGAGGGGGAAGCGGATCTGTGGCAATGAGGTGTTTGATGAAAGGGGAGCTACTTTGAAGCATGGATACTCCTTACTTGTCACCTTGGTTGAGACCTTGGAGAATGTCATTCATGGTCATGGGAGTGCGGACTAAGTCGATGCCGGGGTACTGGTCTGGGCATTGGTGAGCAATATTCCGGAGCTGGGTTACGATGTTGTCCGGATGGCTATGCGATTTGCCACTGGCGTGATCGTAGTTGAAGGTTGATCGCCAAAAGAGACGCCAGGCTTCGCGGATGGTGACTGGAGAGACGGCAGGTGGTGAGGTGGTGCCGTAGCAGATGTGACCCTGGGAGCTGATGTTTGGAAGTGGTGCGTGGTAGAGCACGGTGGCGTCATTTCTCCAACACCGTATGGCATAGAGCGAGTAATGCTGGTGCGTGCCAATGAAGATGAAGGCGGGGAGTGGGAGGGTTAATTGAGTGAGTGGCGGCTGGGCTTCATGGGCGATCGACTGATTAAAGAAGAGAGTGTAAGAGGTAGCGGGATAATGTTGGATGGCCCAGGGGCCGTTCGGTCCTTCCCCGTGTCGAATTGTTCGAGGTGCGACCCATCCACTATCAAATTCTTGTAGCAGGAGAGCATTGCGTACGGCATCAGGGGAAAGACATTTTCGGACCATCCGGTTCTTGTGTGGATATTCAAAGAGGATTTGTCCGCGGACGAAGTGGAGTGAGGCGATGGTCTCATTGTGCTCGTTCTGCATGTTTAAGATTCTCTCTGTGGGGTTTGTCGACACATTTCGGCCCAGTAGCGGAAGATGGTGTTCCAGAGCAATGGGCAGTCACTAAGGGCCTTGATGGTGTTGGCGTTGGTTTTTAAGATGGCTTTGGCACGGGTCCAGTGGGACTTCAGAGTCTCGATATCCTCGATGCTCCAGACAAATTCGTGATCCCAATCCCCGGTGTCATAACTGGCATCGAGAAAGATGGTGCCGGTGTCATGGGCGATGGTGGAAAACAGTAGTGGGTAGTGCCTGACGGGTGCTGGATGTTGGGCGCAGAGTTCGGCGAAGAGGTGGATATCTCCGTTGCACCTATGGTTGTCGTCTTCCCAACAGGGGGGATACTGAATACTGGGGGTCTCTGTGCGAAGCTCCATGAGGGTGGGGGCGTAGCTGTATGTTCCCACCATGGCGGCCGTGAGACGATCGGCAAACGGGGCGCCTTCGAATTCAGATTCCACGTCGTAATTGCAGAGTGGTAGGCAAATGGTCGGAAAGTATTCGATGATATAGTCGAGATCAAAAGCGTCTACAGGGAAATACTGTTTATCGATTGCCTTCAGAAATGGTGAGAATAGTGAATGCAAGGCTTCACGTGCCGATCGAGCACGTTTTGGATGAATGGCTCTGCGGAAAAGTCTGGGGAATAGGGACCTAAAGAGGGGGATGATCTTTAATTGGTTCCGCACGGAAGATAGATCGGCTAGACATTCTTGTACACTCTGGGTCCGACGGTTCTGCAGTGCGTGTAGAGCTTGACTGAGAGAGGAGATGGATTTAAAAGCCGATCGGTGTCTTTGTGGAAGGTATGGCAGGTGCGTGGAGTAAGCGGGTGAAGATGGCATTTGTGACCTGTAATTCATGTTCGCCTGTGCGAATGGCTGATTCCAATTGCCGCTCGAGTGTGAGGATATCTTCGATGTGATTCGCAGTGGTCTGTTGGAGTTTACGACTCAGCACCAGTGCTGGATTGATATGTCGTGGGCAGCGTTTCAAGGTATTCACCAAGGTCTCCGGGGTCAGGCCTTTCACACCAGCCTCTTTTGTGACTTTTAGAACGGTCCGTCCTTCCTTGTCAGTTATGCGCTCGAATCGGGCCGATGCGATTTGAGGGAAGAGTGGAGCAATGGCTCGTCGTACGGCATCATCATTGACTGCGATATTCTCGGGAAGTTCCAGCGATTGGCCTTCGATTTGTAGTGTGACCATGAGTTCTCCAAGTTGGCTAAAAGAGAGTGGATTGGGGTACTTGTGCTGCCGCAACGGAGGTAGGTGGTGGCGGTGTGTTGGTTGGTGTTGACGGTTTCGTCACCTTTGGTTTGTGTTTCTTTGCCGCTTGTTGGGACTTGAGTTCTGTTTTCCTGCGTTCCGCCTCGGTCTTGCGTTTCTCCACTTTGGCTTGAGCTTGTCGTCGTTCCTCTTCCCTTGAACGATCACGAGCACCAAGAGCTGTCGGGTAGTGCTCTTTCCATTTAGCGAGGAGTTGTTCTAACGCGTTTGGGAGCGGCATAAGTGCGCCTGCTCTATAGGTCTGCATCAAGGGAGGGAGGTTGTGGCTTCGTACGCCAATGATGATCGGGCGGCCCTCTGGGTGATTATCTTCGGGGAGTAGCTGTAGATGGACGGAAATCGTGGCTTGTTCATAGGTGAGGGAGTCGTGTTCCAGACTCATCGTGATGCGTGACTCAAGGTTACCATCCTCTTCCTCGTCTTGAGCCTCATCAATGGGCTGAGTCGGTGGTGGCGTAGTCGATTCTTGGGGGGCCGTTGTGGCTGAGATCGGGTCCGGTTGTTCAGAGGTCGATTCCGGAGCAGTCTCTTGATTTGGTGAGGGGAGGGGATTGTCTGTAGGGGAATGAGTTGTTGTATTGGGAAGATCTATTACTGCGAGTTCGCTCATGATGTCTAGCTCCTTATTAGTGGCGAGTTCGCCAGTCGTTTTGGCGAAGTGGCCAGTTGTCATCGAACCGCGCGGTTTAGTAATCGTAGATGGTGAGTGTCACGGACGTTGGGGTTTAGAAGTTGAGCGTGAATTTATGTCTATTCGCTAACGGGATGGAGGATGACAATGCAAGTCGCACTGGTTGATGACCATCAGTTGATGCTTGATGGGTTAACGGTGACGGTGCAGAAAATCGGACTGGTGGTTGCGGCAACAGCCACCAATGGTCGAGATTTAATCCGGCAGGTGCAGTCTGGTCTGAAGATTGAATTGGCGATTGTGGATATCAGTATGAAAGGTCTCAACGGGATCGATACGATCGCACAACTTCTTCTGATCTCGCCCAATACGAAGTCTATAGTGCTGTCTATGTATGAGGGGCCGGAATGGGTGTCACGTGCGATTGTGTCCGGGGCCAAAGGTTATGTGAGTAAAGCCACGTCGACGGAAGGGCTTCGTGAAGCAATTCAAATGGTTGCGAGTGGTCAGTCTTATGTTAGCCCTGGGTTAAGTTCTGATTTAGTTCTATATGGTGGTCAAAAAGTTGTGGCCAAACGTGTGCTGACAGCCCGTGAACGAGAAGTCCTTCAATTAGTGGCGGAGGGGGCTAGTGATAAAGAGGTGGCGTTAGAGTTGGGAATCTCTCCGCGTACGGTTCGATTTCATCTGGATGTGATCAAACGTGATTTTGGCTGCCGGAATAGGGCTGATCTTATGAAGTTGGCTATCTCTGAAGGTCTTACGGATTGTTCGTGGGGAAATATGAGGCATGTGGCTAATCTGTAGCCGTTTGGCTGTGACGTGTCGGAGAATGTTCTGGCCCGATGTCGTTTGAACTAGAATGCGAATCCGTTTGGGTGTCACGCCGGCGACATAACCAGGGACGAGATAAGGGGATTCTCCACTCTTTTTGAGACGTGGCAGCCAGTAAATTGCTTGCCCTTCTATAAAACGAGTCGGTTTCATCACAGGTGCTGACAGTTTGTTTTGATCACTCCTCGTAGGTATTACACTCCTGATCGATTTACAAACAGAAATATGGGGCATTGTGGATAGGGCCAATTGGGATATTGGTTGTCGGTTCCGCTTGAGCGGATCAGGCAGCCAGGGCAAGTGGCATGATGATATGTTGGAATTGCGCTGGCTGTTCCGGTGTCGTCAGGAGGCATGGGGTTTGCGGTGATTCCATGAAGAGTTGGCATTGTTCGCCTGGCATCGATTCGAGTGCATCGAGCAAGTATTGCGCGTTGAATCCCGCCTTGAACGGTTGTTGATCGGTTGCTGTTTCCAGGGTCTCGGTGGCTTCTCCTAAATCGAGGTTGCTGGTATGGAGAGTCAGGTGGTTGTCTGTGATGGACAACTCCATGGGTTTGGTGTCTTTCCCTCCAATGACAGAGACGCGTCGAATAGAATCTTCAAACGTGCTTTTCTGAATCGTGAGACGTGGTGCGGTTACCTTCGGGATAATGCCCTGATAGTGTGGGTAATTCCCGTTGAGTTGCCGGCTGGTCAATAGGTACTCCCCGATTCGAAACCCGGCCAGTGAGTCGTTGAGACCAATGGCAATGAGAGGCGGTTCTTTGTCAGGGATCAGTGTGTGGAGGACTCTCCCGGCTTTCTTGGGAATGAGCAAGGTCTGGGTCTTATGTTCAGGGGTCAGCCACGTGCCGGTGTTCCGCCTTGTGATCACGAGTCGATGTCCATCCGTTCCGACGAGTTCTAGTGTTGGGGATGGAGTATTTCGAGAGGGTGAGTTTGATGGCATTCAAAATAAAGCGGGCGCCTGCTTCGCCAACCGCTGGCAGGGTTTCTGTGAGGAGGTGTGCGAGATCCGTAGCTGGCAGACTGAAGAGAAGGGGGTCAGGAAGCGGGGGCAGTGCGGGATAGTTGTCATCGCTCATTCCCTTGAATTTGGCTTTTGCGGATCCTGAGGTGATGGTGATGCTGTGGTGGTCATCGATGGACCAGCGGAGAGTCTCGGTCGAAAGTTCTTTGATGAAGTCATAAATTGGGGCGTCTGGGATGAGGAACGCCCGTTCTTCCATAAGGGGAATGGGTAGGGTTCGTTGGAGGCCGAGTTCAAGATCAGTTGCCGCGAGTCGTAC
>FKKE01007258.1_pt1 | contig 32066 bp, 22 predicted proteins | sample 1106331 | NCBI WGS metagenome assembly FKKE01 (sample SAMEA3931202, study PRJEB13176) | freshwater metagenome | biome: Drinking water system; feature: drinking water; material: freshwater | place: China | collected 2013-02-06
TCACCCGCTATAGCGTCGGTGAGAACGGAGAGTTTAATTTCGCCTTCCCACTGTTTGCTGAACGGGGGAGCTGCACGCTCGGGGCTATGCCACTGAGCACCTTTGACCCAGCATCAAACTGGGTTGAGATCGCAAATCCGACAAGCCTCGAGTTTCCCGTTACGGTAACGATCCGAAATGCCACTGGTACAATGGTGCATCGATCCACCATTCCTCTCGAGTCGCGCACACAGCGACACCTGTTCATCAATGAATTTCTGGGGGACCACGCTACCGGTTCCCTTCACGTTCGCTGCGAGACGAGTAACGAAAACGCGAAACTGTTGCTCCAGAGTGTTTATTACGGTCGGGTTGAAAATAGCCAAGCGGTGCGGTGGGCTTACGCCTCAACTGTTGCTAACGTTACTGCGGGAGCGGGCGAGATGAGTGCGGTCCCGCTCAACACCCACCTTGGTGCATTGAATTGGGTCAAGTATCTTAATGGGCGTATTGAGCCGGGAACGGAACGAGTTTCGATCTATAATTCAAGCGGAGTAGGCGTGGGTCAGCGACTCTACTCCCTCCCTGGGCGCGCGAGCATCGATGTTCCCGCTCATGACTCTCTCGGGAGAGACGCAACGGGGTTGGTCCTCGCCGTCGGCGAGCCAGATGAGATAGTCGTTACTTCCGAGTTACTCCGAGTATTTTCATCGACGAGCGGACGAATTGGCTATGTGATCAACGTTCCCGCCAGGGTGGTACCCGCCACTTCAACTTTCTCTGAAGGTGTGAAAGTTTCCGAGAACGGACGTTGGTTTGAATTTCGTGACGAATCGATTTTTCTCATCGGTGACTCAATCACCCAGGCATGGATGGAGCTCGGTACCGATTTTCGGCAGAAGGAATATCTCAGTGCACTCCGTGCTCGGGGTACTCGAGCGATAATGATCTGGTCCTACATCGCGGTGGTGAATCAAGCTGCTGACTCAAGAATTGGCTATCACGCTCCGAGAATCTGGCCTTGGGTAGAGCGGAGCGGAAGTCTCGTCCCACCCTATCAATTTTCGTTTATCGATGGTTCCGGAAGGGCGGTGTTTAATGAGCCTTACTTCGATCGATTGCGAGAGTTTGTGCAACTCGCAAACGAGCGCGATATTGTTGTAATAATCACCATTCACGATGGCTGGACAAAGGATCGTTTTGCGGGGCATCCATTAAACGTCGCAAACGGTGGGACGCTCCTTGACCGTGAAGATTATCTCACGCTCTCTACTCCAGGAATCGAACTCCCCGTAGTGGGATACCCGTCGTGGGATCGCACTCGGCTCCACCAGTTCTACCTAGAGCGATTTTCGGATCGCTTGATTCAAGCGACGGGTGATCTGCCGAATGTTATCTACGAGATTCTCAATGAAGGCGAATGGTACGGTGGGAGCAAGCGCTCATCTTTCCACCGACACTTCGCAAGTTTCTTCAAGGCTCGAACTGAACGACCAGTGATCGCGAACAATCCAGAGGATTCACTCGTGAATGATGGTCTCATCGATGCGGAGAGTTATCACCGACCTACATGGCGTGCGTCAACAAAAGTCGATGATACTTTTATCTACTATTCCTCACGATGGTTTGAAACCTCGCGACCGAAGCCGATACTGTTCAATGAACCGGTGCCCGAATATCTTGGCAATGTAAACGACCTGGATGGAATGATGCGGCTGATGTGGGGAACCGCGCTCGGTGGCGCGAGTTTCTTTGCACCGAATGATAGCAACTGGCGGTTTAATCCATCAGCAGTGAATCCGATCTTCGATCGCATTGGGCACGCATCTCGCTTCTTCAATCAACTCGGCGTTCGCTTCTCTCGGATGCGTCCAGTGGAGGAACTGGTAACGAATGGAGTCTGTTTTGCGCGCGCAGGTTCAGAGTATGTGATCTACAGCGAGAGTGGGACTTCGTTCTCCCTTGACCTTACCGAGTATAATGAAGACTTCCTCGTCCGCTTCTATAATCCACGTACCGGTGCATTTCACACCGTCGACACCGAAATCGAAGGCGGGAGCATCGTTACGATCTCAAAACCAACCGCAAGCGATTGGGTAGCGTGGGTGACCCGACTCAGTTCATAATTGAATTTGAAACACTGGACGTGCTAGCATCCCACAACCTCTTGTGGTCCTTCTGTTTCCTCCATGGGTAGAAAACTTACGGGCGACTCTTCCACGTTCTCGAGGAGTCGTGAGCAAACAACGGTTGTTTGCCGATCTCCTGATCGGACGGTTTTCGAAAGGATCTCCCCATGGAATTTGCAGCCTATATCTGGGCGATGCTCGATGCCGTCCTCCGCGCGCTTGCGACGGGATGGTTTCGAACACTTACGAAGAAACTCACAGTTGGTGATTTGCAGTCGACTGGGTTACTCACCGTCGGGTACGGCGGAGCCATGGTGTTTGTCGGAGCTATCACTGGTGCCTTTACGGGCGAACTTCGATCGCTCACGACGACTTCATCGGCTTTCGAAATCGGCTTGCTCGTTTTTATTGGCGTTGCGATCGGCATGGGGAATATCGCCATGGTGATGGTCTACCGCTGCCAGGGACCCCTTTCGGCATCGGGTGTGATCATTAAAACCATGAGCGCACTATTCGTCATCTTCGGTGCTTCGGTCTATTTCGGTGATCAAGTGAGCATCCTCCAGTATCTCGGCGCCGGAATGTCCCTCTCTGCGAGTTGGATTATCTTTCGCCGGGAGCCAGGGCACACTGAGACGTTGAAGGGTGACATGCTCCGCCGATGGTTGTTCTGGTCACTCTTCGCAGCGCTGATGCAAGCGCTCTACGAACTCTTCAGCCGGCACGTCTGTGATATCGGCGCAAAAAGCGTTACGCGCTTAATGGTCTGGCCGGGAACAGTGATGATGCTCCAGGGGATCTCGGTTCTCGTCCTGGCTCGAAGGAAGTACGGAGCGCCATCGATACGACTCCCGGGTTCCGTTTGGCTGGGCTTTGTCGTCGTGATGTTTGCCGGTGGCTGGTTTAACTACTTCGGCTTTCGCGCCTACGAACTCCGCTTGAGCCCAATTGTTAAAGTCGGCCTCGGAACTGGAATCATTTTTCTCGTGCTGAGTCTGGTCGGCGCCAGTCGGCACGAGGAAAAATTCAATCGAGTAAAGGTAATCGCGATCGTCGTTGCAGCAATAAGCGTCGTTCTGTTACTTTCCGGCGAATAGAGCGACGAGCACGGTTTACGGGGTGGATGCGTACATTTGAAGCGTCCACCCCGGCTGAAAGAACGCTCACGGCTCCGCCCCCTCGCCCGCAATATCGAAGTATGACAAAAGGCTCTCCCAACAGGCGTTAGCTAAGAATTTCGAGAATCGATACCTCTGGCGGGCAATTAAGCCGCACACCACCCGTGCTCCCAACCCCACGGGTGATATGAAGGAAGCGATTTTCAAGTGCATACAGGCCGGCAACATAACGTCGATCGCGTACCGGAAGGATTGGAGTAATTCCTAGGAGCGGAATTTTCACTTGTCCACCGTGCGTGTGACCAGAGAGCATCAGGTCCCACGGGTAGGAAGCGAGCTCATCCTTTGTATCTGGATTGTGTGAGAGGACGATTCTCGCTCCGTGATGATTGGCGGTGTCTACAAATGCAGCATTGGGGTCAAAAGTACCGCTCCAGTAATCGTCAAGCCCGACGAGTGTATACGACGCGCTCCGTACCGCGAGGGACACGGCCTGATTACGAAGCACTCTAATTCCAGCTCCTTCAAGTACGCGCACCATTGGATCCACTGATGGGTATCCACCCGCTTGAGCTGACCAACGGCCTCCATCATGATTTCCTAACGTAGCGAATGTCGGTTTTGCGTCAGACAATCGTTTTAGAATCTTGCGATACTCGTCGCCCCGTCCAAGGGTGAAGCTAATGTAATCTCCAGTGAGGCATATGATGTCCGGGTCCGCCTCGATCGCTAAGTTTATTGCCTGAGCAATGAAAGATAGTGGGGTCTTCTCATACGCATGAAAATCCGCAAGGTGTGCGATACGCAGACAGTTGCGGCTCGTTCTGCCGAGATCGACACTTTTCTGGCTAAGTTCAATCCAGAATGGTTCAAACCAGGCGCTGTAGCTTGCGACACTTATTGCGGCAAAACCGAAAGACGTGGAGATGAACTCCCGCCTCGACAGTGGACGATACTCTCTCATTACAACCTCCGTTACAATCAAATATCCTTGAGAACCTTTTCGACTACTCGAAGATAACCTTTCGTCTCAGCTCGCCCTCGGGCGGTACATTCGTAACTTGTCCTTGGCTTACGCCCGATAAACTCTTTCGTGCATTTAACAAATCCGGCTTCCTCAAGTTTTCGTAAGTGTGCGGAGAGATTTCCTGGTGTTACATCGAAGCTCTGGACCAAGGTCGTAAAAGTAACTGGATGTCGAGATGCGGCGAGCGTCGCCATGATTGCGAGCCTAACTCGGTCACAAAATAGCGGATTAATCTCAAGGCCCTTCATTAGTCGGTCGAACTCGACTCTGACTCGTCACGTTGACGAAGTCTTATGATTTGTCCAGCTGAAAGCAGAGTAATGATTAGGAAACTAATGAGCGGATAGACCAGCGTCCCGGGGAGGAAGATACATTGAATTGTTCCAGCTAGCACGCAGAGTGTTCCAAGGAAAAGTGAGGTTCTCACTGGGAAAACGAAGAAACGACCTTGAATGAGGTAGTCGCCAGTGAAGACGAAGAGCAGCGGAGCAACCCAGTCGGGTCGCATCGCGATAATAACTAATGATATTGCTGAAAACTTGACAAACAGATCAGAGAGAAACGAAAGATTCCTTAAATAGGTGAAGTGCCGCGCGGAATAGTCTTCAAACGATTCCTGTGCTCGACGGGACTGGTACCAGACAATGAAGTAAAGCAGTCCGATGAGAAGCAACAGCACAATCGCGATCTGAACAACCGCAATTATTCCCACCTCTTGTGTTTGAAAGGCGAGCAGGTAGCGCTGTGTGATTGATGGCTGAATCAGCGTCTCGGCGATAACGAGGTATGAGACGATCGCTGCGAGACAGATATGGAGCACGAGATGGAGGCTTGTTGTTCCAATGAGCCGCCCCCCCCAACTTGCTGCCTCAGCACTCTCAATTGCCCGACGAATGGCGCCTAAATCCTGTATCGCTCCTTGGAGTTCATCTTGGTTCGACATCATAACTGCCCTATAGAATAGTTTGTAATACAAAGTATTCTATCATCTAAACAGTCGACTGTCAATCAGTGGGCCATTCGACTTGCCGTTACGAACTTGTAGTCTAAAGACTCACCGTGTATGACTAATGATCGCAGCACTCGGAATTTAGCCCATGTCCAATCGAAAATTTCGCCTAGCGTTACTCTGTGGTGGACCATCGCGGGAGCGAGGGATCTCGCTCAATTCAGCACGGTCCATCTGCGATCATCTTGCCTCAGCGGGTCTGGAGGTTCTCCCAGTTTATTTTGATTATCAGAAGCGCGCCTACGCCATTTCACGCGCGCAGCTTTATTCGAACACGCCCTCTGACTTTGATTTCAAACTGAAATCGACTGCGACAACGCTCTCGCAATCAGCGCTGGTCCGTCATCTCCGATCGGCTGACCTGATTTTTCCGGCGATTCATGGGCCGTTTGGCGAAGACGGAAAAATACAAGAATTTTTGGAGCATCATAAACTCCCTTTTGTCGGTTCGCCTGCAGCAGCCTGTAAGCAAGCCTTCGATAAGTACCGGGCAAGCGAGTTTCTGGAGCAGCAGGGGTATTTCAGCTTCCCCTGCGCACTCATTCGAAAGCGCGATCGAAACTTTGAACCGATGCTTCGGAAATTTTTTGAAACACATCGGATTAAACGCGCAATTGTAAAACCAGCAACTGGCGGATCGAGTATCGCCGTTTTCTCGGTCTCCACGGTGAAAGAAGCGGCGGAGAAGGCGCGACATATCTTCGACGATGAAATCGATGAGCGGGTCGTCGTTGAACCGTTTTGTACGGGAACAGAATTTACGGTGATTATTCTCCAGAACCGAGATGGTGTTCCAGTAGCAATACTACCGACCGAGATTGAAATTGATTATCGCGACCATCAGATCTTTGATTATCGGAAAAAATACCTCGCGACACGGCAGGTCACCTACCACTGTCCGCCCCGGTTTAAGCGCGCGATAGTTGATAAGATTCGATCCCAAGCCGAGGAGCTGTTTCAGCTTATAGGGATGAGAGATTTCGCGCGGTTTGATGGTTGGGTTCTTCCAAATGGGAAGCTCTGGTTTTCAGATTTCAATCCAATTAGTGGAATGGAGCAGAATAGTTTTCTCTTTATCCAATCCTCGCGGATTGGCATGAGTCATCAGGACCTGCTCCGTTATGTGGTAGAGAGCGCCGCTCGACGGTGCGGCATAAGCATCCCGAAGGCTGCCTTTGGAGAGAAAACGAAACGAAAAAAGCAGGAAGTCGCCGTGCTTTTTGGTGGGGAGACCGCTGAGCGTCAAGTTTCGTTAATGAGTGGAACAAATGTCTGGTTAAAACTTCGCCGCTCGACCAAGTTCGCACCGAAGCCTTTCCTTCTCGATCGTCATCATCGCGTCTGGAGTCTCCCTTATGCATTTGCGCTCAATCACACGGTCGAAGAGATTGAAGAGATGTGTCGACATGCAAGACGTGATGAGTCGTTAATCCGTCGCTACAAGCAACAAATCCTCTCGGGACTCAAAACAAAACCCGGAGAGTGTTCCGAACCCTGGTTTCTTCCAGAGCGTCAGACGCTTGCACAGTTCATCCGGAGGCACCGCTACATCTTCATCGGGCTTCATGGTGGCATCGGCGAGAATGGAGTGCTCCAACAACATCTCGAACGAAGTGGCGTGAAATTTAACGGCCCCGGCTCACGCGCGTCAAAGCTCTGCATGGATAAATATGCAACTGGGAAAGTGATCGAAAAACTGGCGAAGCATGGAATTTTCACCGCAAAGCGGAAAAGAATCGCTTCTCATCAGTTTAAAAACTATTCGACCGTGCAGTATCGAAGTTATTGGAACTCGCTCGTCGAGGAACTCGGCTCGTCGACTCTGATTGTGAAGCCTATCGGTGATGGGTGTTCCGCAGGGGTAGCGCGATTGTATGATGCGCGCGACCTAGAAACGTACATCACCTTTACGAAACAGGGCATTCCAATGATTCCATCGGCGACCCTCACGCGCCAACACGGAATTATTGATATGCCCACCCGAAAACCATCGGCGCTCATCTTCGAACAGTTCATCGCCACCGACCATATTGTCGCCAAGGGAAACCGCCTCGAGTGGACGACCGAGACCGGTTGGATTGAGGTTACCGTGGGACTGCTTGAGGACCGTCGTGGACTTCGGGCGCTGTCGCCGAGTCTCACCGTCGCCGTGGGGAGTGTGCTCAGTCTCGAAGAGAAATTTCAAGGAGGCACAGGAATTAACATTACGCCTCCGCCAGCGCCATACGTTAAGCCCGCGGTTGTGAAACTCGTGCGTAAGCGAATCGAAATAGTTGGTCGTGCCCTTGGCATTCGCGGATATTCACGAATCGATGCCTTCATGCACGTAAAGACTGGCGAGCTCATCATTATTGAGGCAAATACGCTCCCGGGACTCACTCCCGCGACAGTTATCTTCCATCAGGCTTTGGCCGAAAGCCCGCCGCTTTATCCCGTGGAATTTCTCGAGAAGGTTATCGAAGCATCATCGCTTCGAAATCGAAGTCGAAGTCGAGGTCAAGGACGAAGTCACAGGAGGTAGTTTCGATCAAGGGGGTGGTGTGCCGATGTTGGTGATGCTCCAGCTGTTTTGAATTTCGTTTAGCAGTTGGATCGCCCGGGTAATATCATCGCCCGCAATTGTTGCGTTCCGGCGTTGGTTAATGAAGAAGAAATTGTTCAACTCAGTCGGTACCGGCCAGCTTCCATTGTGAATCTCAAACCAACGGTGGAGGTCGTTTCCACGAGTGAATCCATCTTGGTTCACATCCATCGGAAGATAACCAATCGTTCTCCGTGCGTCACGACCGGTGCTGGAGAGTTGAACGCCACCAGTACTCACTACATCAACTACTTGAATATCCGTCCACACCCCGAGGGGAAGCCGGGGTGTAAATCGAACAATATATGGTCCCTCCCCTGTAGCGGGTAGCACGTAAAAATCCGTGGTATAACCACTTCCCGGTGGGGAGAGATCGGCGACAGCTGCTGAAACAAATGAGCCGTTACGAAAATAGCGGATAGTAAAGTTATCGTCGGTGAGCACGCCTCCGTCTTTGTCTCGTACGGGAGTGTTAAAGAAGAACTGAACATCGGTGCGACCACTGGGCAGTTGGCTGAGAGGATCTTCATGTTCGAGAGGATCAATGAAGAAGTCAGGCGGGACACTTGAGCTGATTTTCGGCACAGTTTCTCCCGGTCCATTAAACGATACGGTTGCTGCATTCGTGCCGCGACTTACAAATCCAACGGTGATCCCCGCAGCAGTGTTACTCCAAGACTCACCGACGTTTAGGACTTTTACTTGATAGCTTGAGCTCCCGTCGTTTGGGTTTGCGTTGTGGTGAATTATCACGCGCTGGCGATACGGGGTTGGTAGATTTGAACTGTAAGGGCCAATGACCTCGCGATAGGAGACAAAGTATTGACCTCCGCTTGGGCGCGTTGCTTTTAAGAGATAAGGGAATGATGTCGCCTGTGGATCAAGCTCGAGAGGCGCGAGCGTAACCGTCATGGTCCCGCTCTCGCTCACCACCCTTCCAGATGGGAGCCACTGCTGTTGTTCAGCATGAACCGCGTTAAAGTACCGCGTTCCATACCCGCCGTAGCCCATAATGCAAGAGACGTCGCCATAGTCTTCATCCGATGTTCCATTCGTTGCGCCGTTATTATCAGGGTCAAGCGACGCGTGGCGCAACCCAAGGTTGTGGCCGATCTCATGACTGACAATATCTAAATAGTTACAGTACTCGTCCGGGATCCACGAAATGCCCGAGCCAGTTCCGACCGAGCCACGCCCAGCGAATGGACAATCTGCCGGAACGATGAACACCTGTAAATTCCAATTGTTAAGATTAATGCCTTGCGTGAGGAGGATAGCCTTTGCATCATTGGAATATCGCTCGAGTTCCTCGGCGGGCGGTAGATAGTTGCAGCTCCAATTTGTAGCGTAGGGAAGGGTCACTTCAAAGACGTCGTAGGCTCCATCGTTGTTTAAATCGTTCGTAAATGACAGCGCGCCATACGATGAAGCCTGGAACATTCCTCGCACGTTTTTTGTCCCCGTCCAGTAAAGATTTTCAAGTGTTCCACGGTTACACCGAATTGTAATGTCGGCTGACGAAACGCGAATAACTGCGAGCGAGCGGGTGCCGATGACCTGAACCGCTGCTTCTTCTGTAACTGTCAGATCATTTTCTTCTACCTCAATTGAATTTGCTCCCAATGTGCGTCCTTGACGAATGAAGACTCGGTCGCCTGTTTTAAGCTGTTTTTTTGAGCCCTTGAGCTCGAGACGAAGTTTTTCCTTGTTGGGTCGGACAAGCTGTATCAACTCAAGGGCGGGGCGATCGAAATAGTCCACAATGGTAACCTCAACCGTTCCTTCAATTGATTCGCTATCCGCAACGGCTTCCTGAGCGGATAATTCCCTGGGGAAAACGAGGGGATAGCAGCTCAGAAAAAAAGTCAGAGCGAGCGTGAATAACGGATTTTTGATTCGAACAGGAATAGACATATAGCGGCTTTAGGGCACCCGAAGAACGGACAATTAGCTGCGAGTAAAACAGTGCAAAAAACGCACCAACTTTATGCAAGCGAATTCTGATAGTGGGGTTCCTTAATTTTCCACGCAGAGGGTGTAAATCCCCAAAACGAAACTGACATTGAGTTCAACACCGTGCTCTTTGACCTCGACTTCGACCTCGACCAGAGAAATCATTCAAGGTAACGGGATAGAATTTTTGATTTCTTTGGTCGAAGTCGAGGTCAAAGCCAAAGAGTTTGTTAAAACAGCGGAGTGTTGCTCCGCTGATGAACATCTTAGATTCTGCTTAAAATCCGAACCCCGAAACGCAATAGTCACATCTAACCGGTCGGACACTATAAGTACCTTTAGGTGTAAAAGGTCTCCCGGGTTGTATAACGGGGCTCCTTAGTCTCCCCAAAACTCCCCAGGAAGAGGTTCTTTCCTTTCGTTTTTTGCACGTTTTGAGCAGAGGTCGTGGATAGACTTCTCCACTACTGCGTTGCTTGTGCCCTTGGAGGCAGGGCAGTAAGGAGAAGTTTTGGAGTACTTCTAAGGTTGTTTTAGGTTTAAGAAAGGATGTAGTCTCTAAAATCTCTTTCGTTTCCACATAGTTCCCAAGTCGGCTTTTCGTTTTCCCAAATAGCTCTTTAATCGTAAGTCGTCGTGAATTCATTCTCCCTACCTTTGAGGGAATGACTCCACGATGGCTACCGGTGTAGGTGCTATTGATGGAATTGGTCGATTTCGGAGTAGGTAACATGCAAGCGAAGTCAGGAACGAAGGTGGTTCGGGATTCTGAGGGTAATCTCACGGTGGTCCAGTTTTCGCTCGACGCAGAGGATCTGGACCCTCGGCTGATGCGGTGCCATCGCCCGAACTGTGGCTCAGTTCACCGCGCAGAAAACTGCCGTGGTCGTCGCCCGACGACCATCCGCAGAACTACGTGGTCACGAGTTCGCCCCGCATATGGTGGGTAGCCACATGCGGGCAGAGGCGTCGAGCATCGCCTGCGGTGTCGCACTCGGTGCCCGGCGCTTCGATTGAGAAGTGGGAACACTTCTCTACATCCTTTCTCGGTTAGTATCGAAAGGATCGTAGAGAAGTGCTCCAACTTCTCAAATTTTCATTCCACGACCCCCGTGCCCTCACTGCTCAGCCCATCCAACTGACCGACTCTTCCCTATTAATATGCCAAATTTTGGCATCTACTGGCGCCCCCTCGGGACGAGTCTAACCCATGCCTTTTGCTCAATAAATGCCGATGGGAACGGCATAATCCGTGACTAATCAAACTGAGATGGGTGTCTAAATCAGCAGGGAATAGATCGCACTCATAGGAATGCTAAATTTTTGCATTTACACCGCATAACGGCTTGCCCGTAGTCCATTCTTTTAGTTCCCGCTGCTGCAAATCTCTAAGCACGATGGTTGGCACGTCGATTGCAGTGTCTAGAAAGTGTTTACTTTTGGTGTCAGAGGCAGTGAGTGTCTAAGCCACATGAAGTTTTAAAGCAGAGTAAGAAGTATGTTCCACCGATTACAACAGAGTACTCGATACAAATTCACTGTGTCACTCACCTTGATGCTCCTCCCTATTGTTCTTCCAACCCCGCTTATCGCACAGGTGCTCCCTACATATGAGGCGACTGCAAGCTATCATCCAGGGATCACTGCAGCGACACAATCGGCGGCAATCGGAGACTTTGATGGCGACGGCTGTTCCGATATCGTCGTTGGACATTACGCTACTAACTCGCGAGCGATAGGCTCGATGAGACTGTTTAGGAACAACTGCGGTGCCCAGTTCCAGCACGGAACTTGGATCTCCTCTGGCATTCCCACGGTTAATGGAGAGGAAGGCCCATGGGATCTGGTAAGTGCAGATATGAATGGCGATCAGCTTAAGGATTTAATTGGAATTTCGACTTCGGGAAAGCTTTTCGTTATCCGATCGCTTGGCAATGGAAGTTTTGCGCCGGCAGTGATTACAGAAACAACTGTCTCCGGGGCCCTATTTCGGTTAGCGCTGGCAAATCTCAATGGGGATGCCACTCCAGATCTTGTTGTTGGAGATTTTGGGAGTCCGGTGTTAGTTTTCCGGGGACTTTCAGCACCGAATGAAACCGGCTATTTCGAACTTCTTACTCAGATTCCGAATGGTTCTAACCAGGTAGTTACAGCAAATTTTAACGGAACTGGCGTTGATGAGATCGCGTTCCTCGTTGGTTCCGAGATAAAAGTTGCCACCTTTAGCTCACCAACAACGTACTTTCTCCAAACATTTGTGTTACCGAACGCTGGTTCTCGCTTGGATAGCGTAGAGTTTAACGGAGATGCAAGACGAGATCTCGTCGTGCTAGCGAGCACCAGTCAAGGGAATTCATTCAGTTTGCTTAATACAAGTAATCAGAGTGTGAATTTTTCCATCCAGTCGATCGGTGCCCAAGACTTGCCATCTGCCTCGTATCTTCCCGCGGCGCGACAATATTTGGATCTCGATGGTGATCAGATAGATGAGTACGTCAGCAGTCCATGGTTTAGTACGGGCGACAGTAGATTGCTCGTTGGCACAACAATTCCCACTGGGGGATTTGGTGCTGGAACCTATGTGCCGATGTGTCCGGGATTGCAGGAAATTGGCTCTTGCGAGGAAAATAATTTTCACGTGATCCCCTACGTGGGAGATTTAAATGGGGACCAATGTCCTGATCTCGTAGGAATTGCAATTGAGGATGATCTTTATGACCACCGGTTAATGATTGCGCCGCGTACCGATTGTCCTCGGCAAGCAATACTCACTGCAACGAGCAATCCACCAAGCGGCTATGTATATCCAAAACAGGATAAGAATGTGGATCAACAGAATGAGCGGATGACCTCGCTCAAAATTACGTTCAACGAAGAAGTACGCAATGCTGCAAACGATGGAGTCCTTACACCAGCAAACTTTTCGCTAACATTCTATCGCAATGGTGTCGCGGTTCCAGGCAATCAGGCTGATTTAGCAACTGGAGTTGCGCCAACAGTTCAATCTGTCACCGCTATAGATCCCCACACCGTTTCCCTTACACTCGCGCCAGGATTGCCCCTTGGTGCTTGGACCAAGATAGAAGTTGTTGGGGTGGAGAGCCTTAGCGGAACGCCACTTTCCACCGACGCAGATGAGTTCATCTTCGCTCATGTTCCAGTGGACGTTGACGGAAATGGTGTCGTCAGCGGCGGAGATATTAACGCTTGGCTCGCCTACAAGAATGGGGTCAGACCCTCGTATCCCCTTTCGATAAACGCCTACTGTGACCAGACAAATAACAACGTGCTTGCTGGAGAAGATATTACCCGGTTTCAACAATTATTAAATGGCATAAACACTTCACGTCCTCAGGGCTGGATTGGGTTCAATGTTGGACCCAAGCCTCCGCTTGATTGAGGTTGTTGGAGAATTGCCAGGTGTTATCCGGAGAATTTGAAGTTTAGGTTTTAGCTTAAGGAACAGATGTTATCCCCACGGTTAGTCAGAGTTGGAGCATGTTTCGCGGGCAAGCTCATTGCCCTTGCGGTGCTTCTTGGCCTTGGCGTCCCAACCAGTACGGCACTTGCTGCACCGGATACAGTGCGATTTCAAGTCGCGGGCGTTTGGCTCGATGACGGCAGCGATGAATGCAATCTCAATTCTGCTACCGCTATCACTGGCTCGCTCACGCCAGGAGGAGCCTACAAGTTACTCATTGTTGGCACAGACGCTGATGGGATCGCAGGACCAGACACAGATACCGATAACGTCACTCGGGGAACAAAGGTCAATCTGATTGCGTTTGATCTTTCTAGTTCCAGTGACCCGACAAATCTCGCGTTACAACAAAATGGTCGACTGAAGGTTGAGCAACCGTTCAAGTGGTGCTTAACCGAGGGTTTTTTGGATGAAGATCCTACCGATGCGTCAGGCGATCTTGGGGGCGTCTCGATCGCCCATCCATCGTTTGCCGATCCGAACGCAGGCTTCCTCATGCCAGATGGAGCAACGCGCGCCGTTGCTCTCGTTCGATTCATTGCTGGAAGTAGTACGGGACAGCTGACACTTAATCTCGACAGTAATCAGTATCCCCATCCAAATGGCTCGTCGACATACGAGACGCGCTATAGCACGTACGTTTCCCGGCTGTTGTTTTATAAAATCAATCAAGGCGCGGGACTTTCCTTTGCGCGTCAGGTAGGTGCGGGAACTGGGAGCAGTTCCTCATCTAGCAGCAGTTCAAGTTCATCGTCCAGCAGTTCGTCATCGAGTTCATCATCGAGCAGTAGCTCGAGTTCGTCCAGTTCCTCGAGCAGCTCAAGCTCAAGTTCCTCAAGCAGTAGCTCAAGCTCATCGAGTTCTTCGAGTAGCTCAAGTTCTTCGAGCAGCAGTTCTTCATCATCAAGCTCGAGCAGTAGTAGCTCTTCTTCCAGCAGCAGTTCGAGCTCCTCGGGGACAGGCGCGCCATCCGTTCGCTTCGAATTCGGAGCACTCGGGGTGGACGATGGAAATCCACAGAGTCCATTTAATTTAAGCTTGGGGAGTTCGCTCACTGCGGGCGCACGCTATAAGGTGAAGATCATCGCACGCGATCTAAGCGTCAATGGTGCCACAGTTGTTCTGAACAACATCACGTTTGATCTCGCGGTAACCGGCGGTATGCTCAGCCAGCCAAACGCTTTTGATTGGCTCGCTCAGGGTGATATCGATGATGAGAACCCTTTTAATTCTCACGCCGGCGTCGATGAACTCGGCCAGGTATCGACTGACCGCTTCGGCGGACACTCCATACCAGACGGTGGAACGCTCGACCTCGCGGTAGTTTACTTCACCGCAGGCGGAACTGCCGGACCACTCGTTCTGGATCTTGATTCAAACCCCTACACCGGCGGGTTTGCGACGAACAACAGTCACTACGCGATTAATGGACAGCTCTTTGCAATTAACAGTGGTCAGGGTTTCAGGTATCAAGGAACTGTGGTTGGCGGGAATGGAAGTTCCTCATCGTCGAGTAGCTCGAGTAGTTCTTCATCTTCGAGCAGTTCGTCCTCGTCCAGCTCAAGCAGCAGCAGTTCGAGTTCATCATCAAGTAGCTCATCATCCAGCTCATCATCCAGTTCCTCAAGTAGCAGCTCGAGCTCTTCCAGCAGTAGTTCCTCTTCGTCGAGTTCCTCATCTTCAAGCTCGAGCAGCAGCAGTTCAAGTTCGTCCTCGAGTAGCTCCTCGAGCGGATTTGGGAATCCAAACGGGACGGTCCTCTTTGAGATGACTGGCTTGGCTGTCGATAATGGAAGTCCATCTGGAACCTATACCGACCCCGCCCAATTCAATCTCGTCGCCGGAGGTGCTTACAAAGCACTCCTTACTGCACGAAGTGTGGCACCTGATGGGCAGTCGGAATACCTCCATATGGTTCGATTCGCCCTTGCGATTGGAAATGGAACGTTAAAGCAGAGTAACCCGTTTGATTGGCTCGTGGTTCCGTTCTCCTGTGGTTCGTGTACTGGAGCAGATGATAATCCATTTAATTCGAGCAGTTTCGATCCGCTCGGACACGTACGAATGGATCGCGCTCAGCAATCAGTGCCAAACCAGGTAGCGATTAATAATGGGACTGCAACACCGCTTCGTTACGCAGTAGTCTATTTCACTGCCGGGAGCGCTGGCCAACCCGTGCGAATCAACCTCGACGCAGCTCCATGGCCAGGAGAGCCGGAAGAAGATTATCTTCATAGTCACTACCGGAAAGGTCTTTGCGGGAACACGTCACCGTGCACAGTTTATAATCACAACCAGGGCCAAGGAATTCTCTTCGAGAAGCAAGTTGGAAATTCGACTGGAAGTAGCTCTTCCTCTTCGTCGAGTAGCTCCAGCTCAAGCAGCAGTTCGTCGAGCAGTAGCTCTAGTTCTTCTAGTTCATCATCAAGCTCCTCATCATCTAGTTCCTCGAGTAGCAGCTCCTCTTCGTCAAGTTCGAGCAGTAGCAGTTCGAGCTCGTCGGGAACTCTTGACCCACGTGTGAGATTTGAGATCTCAGGGCTGGGTATCGATGATGGAAATCCGCAAACACCATTTAATTTAAACCTCAACACGTCACTCGCTGCTGGGGGGAGATATAAAGTGAAGGTGATTGCCCGAGATCCAAACGCAAACGGCTCGTCCGTGTTGCTGAATAACATCACCTTGGATCTTGCGCTCACCGGCGGCACACTCAATTCTACAAACCCGTTTGACTGGGCGCCTGGAATTCAAGGTGATGTTGATGATCAAAATCCATTTAATTCCATCCCTGGCGTTGATGAAGTTGGACAGGTTTCTACGGATTCTTTTGGCGGACACTCTGTCCCTGATGGCGGAACACGGGAAATTGCCATCGTTTATTTCATCGCTGGTTCAACCAACGGGCCACTTCACCTCAATCTAGATTCAAACCCTTACCTCGGCGGCTTTGCGACGAATAACAGCCATTATGCAATTAATGGACAACTCTATCGCTTAAATGCTGGCGCGGGACTTGGTTACCAAGGAACGATTGCGAGCGGAACGGGCAGCAGTTCGTCGTCGTCAAGCTCAAGCAGTAGCTCTAGCTCATCGAGCAGTTCATCGAGTAACAGCTCATCAAGTAGTAGCTCAAGCTCGTCAAGTTCTTCAAGTAGCTCCAGCTCAAGCAGCAGCAGCTCGTCGAGTTCATCCAGTAGCTCAAGCTCTTCAAGTAGTTCGAGTTCTTCTGGAACAGTAGACCCACGGGTACGCTTTGAAATTGGTGGGGTAGGTATCGATGATGGAAATCCACAGACCCCATTTAATCTCTCTTCGCAGAGCAGTCTTGTCGCTGGGACACTCTACAAACTAAAGATCATCGCCCGCGATCCGAACATAAACAACGCGCCGGTGGTGCTTCACAATATTACCTTCGATCTGTCCATCTCCGGCGGGACACTAAATCAGACGAACCCATTTGACTGGGCATCGGGAATTGTAGGTGACATTGATGATCAGAATCCGTTTAACGCAATCTCGGGAGTAGATGAGCTCGGCCAGGTTTCTACCGATTCATTTGCGGGGCATTCTATTCCAGATGGAGGCGTGCGTGACTTAGCGATTGTCTACTTTGTTGCCGGAACAAACGGCCCGCTCGTTCTTAACCTTGATTCAAATCCATATCTCGGCGGCTTCGCCACGAACAATAGTCATTACGCCATCGCTGGGCAGCTCTACTCGATAAACGGCGGAGCTGGTTTGGTGTATGGGACGACCATCGGGACAGCCAATACTCCAACTTCAACGAGCTCATCCTCGAGCAGTAGCGCATCTTCGAGTTCCACAAGCAGCGGAACCGCAAGTTCGTCGAGTGGGAGTGGGCGGAGTTCATCGGGAAGTTCCTCAAGCTCTTCAAGCAGCAGTGGAGGTGCATGCGATCCCGAGGCGGAAAACGACTGCTACTACGAGGCTCTCCCTGCGCGTGCCTGTGTCGGAGCCAATGGCTTCCTCGGCATGGTGAATATCGCCTCGATTATGAATCGGCAAACAGACGATGCCCTAAAAGTCACCGTCACTTACATCGACGCGAGTGGCACGGTCATTGAGAGTGTCAAGGCAAGTATTCCGCCCCGCTTGAAACAAGATTTTATCGTTAACGATCTCGGACAGAAGCCCGATACGTATGGTACTGTTTGTGTTACAACCAGTGCCATACGGGATGGAGAGTGGGAGGGTGGTGTTACCCTCTACAAACCAAACACCAGAGTCGGAGAATCCGGCTTCGACTTTGCCCTATATTACCCATTTACAAACCCGCTCACAGGTAACTACACCATCCCGCTGAATACGTACCACATTGGTACGCATCCATCCGCAACGGTGGCTAATTGGATTAGTGTCACCAATGCATCGGGTTCTGGCCGAGTTCTTTCTGGAGAGATTGTTTACTTCGATGAACAAGGCGAGATCGTTTACCGCGAACCGGTAAACCTCGGCGCTGGCGCTCGTCGCGACTTCTCTGGCCATGACGGGCTTACCAACGGCGAGAATTCCGATCGAGTAGGAATGGCGCGGTTCATCCCGAAACGAGACAATATGGAGTACTATCTCACCTCGACGCGGTACTTCTACGATGGCGTCGGGGCGAGCGCAAACGATTTTCGCACCGCATTTGTCATCCCGACCCGCCCAGCAACGAGCTCGAACATCTTTGGTGGAGTTCCGACAGTAGATGGCGAACTCAGTATCGTTGAGCTCACGAATCCGTTTGACGAAGGAAAGAGCCGTGTGCGCCTCCGTGTCTTTGATGAAACGGGAGTTCGCCTTGGTCAATCAGACGTTGATTTACCAGCACTCGGAACGAGACATCTGATCGTCAATCGCGTAGAACAAAATGGCTTCCTCGAAGCAGAACAAGTTGGCTTAGGTTCGGTTGATGCAACTAGCGGTATGACGAGCGCGCTCTCGCTCTTCTATCGCCTCGATGAATCTGGTGGGCTGCTCTATGCTTATGCTGCGCCGTTTGTCGGGTCGCCCGGCGAAACACAGCTCTCTCAATTTAATAGTTTCCTCGAACACGAGAATAAACTTGAACTGAGTAATACGACGGGTGACATCGTTGAGGGGAACTTGAGTATTTACAACTACGACGGGAAGCTCCTCTTAACCGAGAGGGTGATACTGAAGCCGAAGGCAACCTCTCGCTTCACGCTTGCTGTTCCTAAGGATAGTTACGGTTCGATTCTCGTTGAGACCGAGAACCCCGGCATGGTGTTACGAAACTACATGGGGAGAAAAGAAGAATATCGATTAACCTTTGGCGGGAAATGACGAATGCGGTTCGAAGTAGCAAAGAAGGCTTTCTTATGCGAATCAGCATTCAAACAACACTGCTCTTTGCAGTCCTGATCGGCTCACCGCTACTGGTCGAAGCTCAACAGACCGATGCGCCGTATCTTCTATCGGTGAACTACCCCGACGGGTTTGTCGATCCGCTTGAAGACCTTGACACTGGAACTGGAGCACCGGTAGGAATTAATCGTCTCACGGTGCGGTTCTCTGAGCCAGTGTACGATGCACTCTCAAGCAAGCCGGGACAGTTGATACCGCTACATAGCACAAACTTCTACCTCCGTTTCTTTAGAGACGGTGTCGAGTTGGATGATTTGTCCCTTGGCTTCTACTTCGACGTTCGTTCGGGCCAGATGCTGAATGAATATCTGCTCCTCCTCGAAACCCCTCTCCCCCCGAGCGCGTGGGTTCTCATTCAGCCATTTGACGTAATCGATGCAAATGGAAATTTTTTCATAACAACAAACGGGCGGGTAACATCGACCGTTGGTGTTCTCCCCCTCGATGTCGATGGGAATGGACTCGTTAATCCGTTTGATACGCTCGCTTGGGGGCTCTGTGTAACGCGCAATACAGTGCCCATCCCCGGAATGTCACGTGAAAATTTCTGTGACACCGATCGGAGCGGTGGGGTGCAGCCGTTCGATGCCATTCGTGCGGCACAGCTCTTGCATGGTCAGTCCACATCTGCACCGTGGTTGGGTGCTGAGCTGGGTAGGAAGCCCGCGATCAACTGCTCCGCGAATACTATACCGTCTGCGGACTTTGAATATCTGGATACCGTCGATGGGGCGAGCCTCTTCGATGCATCCCTCTCGGAGGATCCAGATCCCTATTTGGATGGTTACATTGTCGGCTGGAAATGGGATTTTGGTGATGGAACGCGCGCGAGCTATGCCTATGCAATCGCAAGCCACACCTATAGTTCGCCTGGAACTTATACTGTCACCGTCACGGCTTATGATTATTGTGGCGCTACGCGAAGCCGCCTGAAGGAAGTTATTATTCCATGAGCAAGAACGGTAGGCATAATTTCTTCCTTCACTTTGCCGGGGCAGCGCTGCTCTTCTTCCTCTCCTCACGTGCACTCGCCCAAGGAGCAGGAGCACCTTACATCATTTCAAGTATTCCGCCCGAATCGTTCGTCGATGCGCGAGAAGATTATGAGCCGGCGACAGGTGAAAGCAACTGTCTCACCACCGAACCAGTGACAATTACCTTCTCAGAGCCGATCTTTGATACGTTTACTGGAGCTACGCTCAGTGAGATCAATTTCTATATTCTCTTAGTTCAAGATGGCGATTGGATTGGTGCCGCAGTACCTTGGGTGCCAGATCCGGCTTATCCAGATGCCCCGGTGTATACCGTCAACCGAGTCGTTGGGTCGGGGAGTCAGTACGAGATTCACTTTAACCCTGGCTTGCCGCCACGGGTATGGGCGCTGATCGAAGTTCTCGATGTGATGGATGCAAACGGAAATTTTCTCATGGCGAGCAATGGACGGGCAACGGTCACAGTAGGTTGCCTCTCGATGGATGTGGATAGTGATAGCACCGTTACGCCATTTGATGCAGTTGCATGGACTCTCTACAAGCAAGGCACTCGAGTTCCGCCGGCTGGGCTTCAGAAAGAAGATTATGTGGACACCGACCGCGATGGGGATGCTGACCCGTGGGACACAATTCGAGCAAGCCAACTGCTCAACGGAATTCCACCTCCTGCCACACGGTACTTAGGGAAAAACATTGGCTCAAAGCCTCAGCTCAATTGCACAGGCAATCGTCCCCCGGTGCCAAGTTTTACCATTGCAAGCAACGAAAACCACGAGGTTTGGTTCGAAATGGATGGGACAACTGATCCTGATCCTTTTCCCTTCGGTGGATGGCTTCAGGGGTTGCGCTGGAATTTTGGTGATGGAACTGTTCTTTCCGCTGGATTAATTCCTCAGTCTCACCTCTTTCTTCAAGCTGGGACGTACCAGGTAGCACTCACCGCATTTGACATTTGTGGGGCATCTGCAACCCAGACTCAGTCAGTAACCGTTGGAGCTATTCCCGGTGCGCCTTTTGCGCCGCCGGGAGAAACAAATGGCACCGTCCTGGATATTGAGGCGACGGCGAGTCACGTCTATGTCGCCGGCACGTTTACAAAAATACGTCCCTATACCGGGAGTGGTGCGGTCGTGGATGCAACGACTAGTTTACCACTCATTTCAAACACAGCAGCCCAAGCGATTAAGGGCTGGGTGCACACGGCAGTCCCTGATGGAAATGGCGGATTCTATGTTGGCGGACAATTTTCTACGGTGGGTGCCGTGGTACGTCATAATTTAGCCCGCATCAAGAGTGATGGCACGCTAGATACGAGTTTTAATGTTCAAGTTGATGGCACCGTTTGGGTGCTCGCGCTCTCCGAATCATCGCTCTATCTCGGGGGGATATTCCGCAATGTGAACGGTCTGTCGCGCCCGGCATTAGCAGAGATTAACCTGACAACGGGTCAGGTGACCTCGTTTCGCATTGCGTTAGACAATGGCAACGTTCAGTCAATCGGAGTCTCACCGACAGAGGTGTTTGTTGGGGGACAATTCCAAGAGGTCGGTGGAACCCCTCGCGCGAGTCTCGCTTCCTTTAACCGAACGACCGGGGCGATTTCCAACTGGAACCCAGGGGCGAATAGCTCCGTGAGCACGATCTACTATGATCGAGCAACGACAACCGTGTATATCGGCGGCTTTTTCACCGCTATTGGCGGACAAGCCAGAAATTATCTGGCCGCGATTTCCGCAACAACCGGAACACTCCTGCCCTGGAATCCAAATGCAAACGGATATGTCAGAAGCATCTCTGTTTCTGGTTCTACCCTCTACCTCGGCGGCAACTTCACGCAAATCGGTGGCCAGACGAGAAATTACCTGGCAGCAGTCGGGAAGAGCGATTCAAATCCAACGGCGTGGAATCCGAACGCAAACTGGACCGTTGACAGTGTGTACGCAACATCTACTGCAATCTACGTTGGTGGTGGATTTTCTACAATTGGTTCGCTCACAAGACTTCGTGCGGCAGCGCTCTCTCCCACTGATGGGGTTCCAACGAACTGGAACCCTGAAATTGGAGGCGGTTCCGTACTCGCCATCTCTGCGGGGATAGGGAAGGTGTATGTTGGCGGTAGTTTTAACGCGATGGGGTGGTTGTCTCGGCCCTATGTTGTTCAGCTTGACGCAACAACAGGGGTGGTTACCACCTGGGATCCACAGGTCAATGACCTAGTTCAGGCGGTTACTGTCTTAGGGAACACCGTCTATCTCGGTGGTGATTTTACTTCAGTACGAGGTCAGCCACGCAATTTTGCTGGAGCGGTAAATGCCCAAACCGGCGCGATTACGGGATGGAATCCAGCGCTGGATGGAGAGGTCACTCGACTCCGGGTTGCAGATTCTGTTGTCTATTTGACTGGATACTTTGTCCATATCGGAGGGTCTTTACGAAGACATATCGGACGAGTCGACACAGCGCAAGGAGTCGCTGACAACTGGAACCCAGATGTAAATAGTTCTGTGCTCGACCTCCTGGTCGACAACAACGCGGTTTACCTAGCAGGCGCATTTAATGTAGTTGCCGGCGAGCAGCGTCCATATCTCGCAGCAGTGGATAAAAACTTAGGCGATCCGCTCCCGTGGAACCCTGCTCCAGACCAGATTACGTGGTCGATCGCACGTCAGGGTTCGGCGCTCTTTGTTAGTGGGGGATTCGGCCAGATCGCTGGAACGAATCGAGCACGAGCAGCAAAATTTGACCTTGGATCAGGCCAGATAACTCCATGGGCGCCAGCACTCAGTAGTGAGGCGAATACAATCGCATTTCATGATGGCAATGTGATTCTCGGAGGAGCTTTTCAAACTGTTAATGGTGAGACGAAGAATGGTCTTGCCGAAGTCGATAGCGCCCAAGGAGCAAACGTTTCGTGGGATGCGGGGATGAATGGTAGTGTGAATGACGTTGTTGTTGTTGGAGATCGTATCTATGTTGGCGGATCCTTTAGTCGGGCGGATTTCTGGTGGACAAGAGGGCTCGCGCTGTTTGAAAGATAAGGTACCGGCGCGGAAGTGTTCGATTTAGCTCCTTTTCTCGGAGAAACTCGTAGATGAAAGTAATTGATCTTTTGAGAAGGTGAGACTAAGATAGTCCTAAGAGTAAGTGCAAAAATTATGCACTTTGAATTACCCCCGGTTTTCTGTTGCTAGGTTTTGTCAGAATGGAGGTTCCTCTGGTTATGAATCGTGCTTTGCTCTCCCCCACACAAAAGTTACTTCTCCTCGCCCTCCTTAGTCCCGCGGTGGCGTATGGGCAGGTCCAAGATTGTAATCGGAACGGAGAAGATGACGCGATCGAAGTTCGTTATGGTGAAGTGTCAGATTGTGATGGGAATCGGGTTCCTGACAGTTGTGATCTCGAATCTACACCTGGCACCGACTGTACGGAAAACGGAGTGTACGATGCTTGTGACCTCCACCCCGCCCTCAAATTGAATGTCGCAGGCAGCTACAACGCACTAGGTCGCATGGCCTCCGCGGCCGATCTCGACGGGGATGGTGACCTTGATCTTGCGGTCCTTGGAGATCATTTGGTTCAGCTCACACTCAATAATGGCAATGGAACATTCGTTGACGGTGCCCGGCTTCCGAGCGGTTCGACGCTTTCCGAAGACCGGCACATAATCACCGCACAGCTCGTCGGCGATTCGCTTCCCGATATCGTCGTTGCTATTACCGGAAGTGCTTGGGGACTTGCGCTGCAAGAGAACACCGGAGGGGGAACATTCAAGGCACCGGTTCGCCTCTTCCAACGTGCAACGAGTGGGGACAAAGCGATGGTTGAGGTTGCTGCAGTTGACCTCAATCGGGATGGGGCTCTCGATCTCGTAGCGATTGGCTCAGAAGGACTTTACTCGCTCATCAACAAACGCGATGGCACCTTTCTCGCCCCGGTAATCACTCCAGGGATGATCGAGAGATTTCCGGTCGGAGGAGCGATAGCTGTTGGAGACTTTAACCGAGATGGCTGGAGTGACGTCGCTGTGCCATCAATATTGCGTGATGTGACGCTTCTCTATCTTAATCTTGGTGATGGCACGGGTCGCTTGGCGAATGTTACCACAGCGCCGGCAATTGGAAGCTCGCTTGCGGTCGGTGATTTTAACGGCGATGGTGTTGCTGACCTTGCTGGAGTTGCCCCTTACAGTGCACGGCTCCGCGTCATTTTTGGCGGGGAATCGGGTGTCGCTCGAGGGATGTATTACGACCAACCAACGGTCGCTGGTTCAGGATTGCGCACTCTCGACCTCAATAACGATGGGATTCTCGATCTGATTGGCTCCGGGAATAATATCCAAGCACTTGTTGTGCATATCGGTCGGGGGGATGGAGGCTTCCATGATGCAATCTTGGTTCCCGTTCCAGGCTATACGCTCGCACTTGTCCCCGGGGACTACAATCGTGATGGACGACCGGATATTGTCGCGACGGAAAATTGGGGAGGACATCTCCATGCGCTCCTGAATAAGACAGAGCTTCCGACCGATGTGGATATAAATGGCGATCGTGTGCCCGATAGCTGTGTAACGATCGCCGGGACGGGTGGCCCGACGCTAAAAACTGCGACACCACCGAGAATCGCGGCAAAACTTGATAGCTACGGAACGTTTACGCTTAGCGCTCAACACGCAGCCGAAGAGGGAGCAAGGTGTGAGCTTGAACTTACCCTTGCTGCTGGACCAGATAAGGTGCTTCATATTGTGAAAACCTTCCCAGCGAAATCAAACATCTTCCGTGCTGCTGCCAAGGAGATTATTGTTGATCGCAAACAGATTCCTTCGTTTCAGCTGGAGTTGCGAAAGCGCTGTGAAGGATATTTGGAGGTCGGATCGAATACGGCAAGTGTTGTGGTCCCCGTCCAGAAAGTCACCTCACGCCGAATGCGACCGGCGACAACGGGTGCTGAACTGGCCAGTATGCTTCGAAAGCAACTCGAACCGTTGAAATAGGAGACGCTACTCAGGATGAAGATCGATATGAAACAAATGTTGTGGTTTGTCGCACTCCTCTTTGCTCTACCGTTTGCGGCAGATGCCCAATCGACGGAGCCATTTTTTGTAATTGAAGGACCAAACCTTGCTGAATTGCAGCTGGGGACCGAATACGAACTCGTTATCCGTTCCACCGACGCGTTCCGCGCCTATGCGGTGGCACATGGGTTATTCGCTATTCAGTTTGCTGTGCACTCTGCAAACGCACGCCTTACTGATTTTACCTGGAATCTCGCCGGTGACGCTTCCCCAGGTCCGAATGAGGCTTTCGATGGAAGTACGCCCGCTGTAATTGCGACCCTCACCGGTACGCTGAACGTAGTGGTCAATCCTGTTGCAACACTTCGGTTTGTCGCGGGCTCTTCGGCGACGAGTTGCGGACAGTTAACGATCAATCTACGTCCGCGCGCCATTGCTCCTGGCGAACTGCCGGACCAGTTAACCGACAGCTCGTTCTATCTCAGCACGAGTCCCTATTTTGCTGATGTGAATAATGGTCATCCCTTAAGTTTTGTAGCCACGTTGCCACGGTGTGCACCACGTATCGGCGGAACCGGCGGTGTGCGTGTTTATGAGCGAGCGGTAACCGGCTACCAGTCGTTCCCGCGATAACTGTCCTCAGATCCATCGATGCGACCGTAGCCCTACAGAAACAGCTTTCACTCGTGCGCCTTCCTGATATATAGTCACCAAAGTCTTGAATCGAGGTATTGCCATGAAATTCCGCAGTCTGCTCATATTGCTTGTCTCTCTCTTCACCGGTTGTGCCGCAAAGAGCGGCATGTCCTTTACCACCTCGTTTGATGAACATAGCCCGGCACTCGGGAGCCCCACGGCGAAGGTAACGCTCGTCGAGTTCGTTGATTTTCAATGCCCTGCTTGCCGTGAGAGCACTTCGATGATGCGAGAGCTTGTTGCCCAGTATCCGGACGACCTGCGAGTTGTATTTAAACATTTACCGCTCAAATCACATTCACAGGCGATTCCCGCCGCCGAAGCGTCAATTGCTGCCGCGGAACAGCTTAAGTTTTGGCAGATGCATGATCTGCTATTTGCGCAACAAGATCGTCTCGGCCCAGAGCTCTATACCGCACTTGCGACTGAGTTAGGATTAGATATGAACAGATTCCAACTCGATATGCTCGATATGCGTGCTCATGAGATTCTGCGGCGCGATAAGCAGCTCGCACGAACGCTTGGCGTAAAAGGGGTCCCGAGTTATTTCGTTAATGGGGAGCCGATAATTGGACCTCGGACTATCGAGAATTTCCAGCAGGTTATCGATCGGCACTTATGGCGAAGTGATTTAAAACCGCTTCCCTAGCTTGATAGGCCCGCTTTTGGCTGTATCCTTCGTTGCGGGAAATTGCTGCGGTGCTCGTTTGCACGAGCAAAGTCCGCTCCTCGCAATTCCCGCGCCTTGACTACAGCCAAAATCGGACCGATCGGAATGTGCTCGACACTCATTCTTTTCCTTTTTCAAGCACTACGAACTCTTGGTATATTCGCAGGAGAAGGCTCACATTTTGTCGAGGTCGTTGATGCGAGACTCACTCTCCATTGGTGAGGGGCTGCTGCTCTCTCTCCTCTTCTCTGCTATTCTCTGGTCAGGCTGTGTCGAAGTGAATTCGTCGCAAGCGGGCAGGCGAGCTCAGCCTCATCCAGCGCAAGAAGCAATGCCGGTGGAGAAAAAAGAGAGTGCGGAGACGAACGACATGTTTTCCAACCCTCCTTCAATTCGGGAGCTTGCGACGGGTGAAGCGACACCACCCACTCCAGAGGAGTTAGAGGTCAAACTTCAAGAATCGGCTGAGAAATGGTTCTATGGACGTGGCCTTGGGCGAACAATGACGAACGTTGCAGCGATCGCAGTGTTTCCACCCTATGCAATCTACCTGCTTGGGAATGCTGGTCTCCAACTTGCGGGGTACGATCCAATTTACATCACTGATGCGCTCCCCGGGGAGGGGCGCGAAACTGTGCTTGGGGTGTATGATGGAATTACTTCGGTGCCTGGACGTGTCACCTCGACTATCGCGGGGCGAGAGTTTGAATGATTGTCGGTGTTGTCGCAAAAATTCACCACACGAGCGCGCCTGAACTCTCGAGACGAATCATCGCTTGGCTCGAGCAACGTGGGATCCAGTACCGGCTCGGGCTCGAGATTGCTGAGCGTCTCGGCGTTGCGGCTGATGATCCGGTGATACTTGTTGATCGCGACCGATTCACCTCAATTTGTGATGTAGTCGTAGTCCTTGGTGGGGACGGAACGATGATCAGTGTCTCGCGCCATCCGAGTGAGCGTCCATCGACCATTATCGGGGTAAACCTCGGCACACTCGGGTTTCTTACGGAGATTACCATCGACGAACTTTTCTCCACCCTTGAAGCCGCAGTAAATGGGAATGTCGCTCGCGAGCCTCGCTACCTGCTTTCGGCCGAGGTGAAGAGGGAAGGAAAGATCATCTCCCGCTACACCGCAATAAACGACGTAGTAATCACCAAGGAGGCACTCGCGCGAATTTTTAGTATTGCGCTCTGGGTGGACGACCAATTCGCAGCAACAGTCCGGGGCGATGGGGTAATCGTTGCAACTCCGGTGGGCTCAACAGCCTACTCGATGGCAGCTGGTGGCTCAATTGTTCACCCAGCAGTGAGCGCGCTCCTCGTTACTTCCATCTGCCCGCATTCGCTTACGAGCCGTCCTCTTGTGCTTCCCGGGAAATCAACGCTTCGGCTGACCGTTTCCTCGGCAACGACTGAAGATGAACCTGAGGTGTATCTCACCATTGACGGCCAGGAGGGGCGGGGACTGACATCTGGAGATGAGGTGATTATTACTACCTCGGATCGCTTTGTTTATTTCGCAAAGTCTTCGTCGCGCTCATATTTCCAAGTGCTTGCCACAAAATTAAAATGGGCCAATCACTAGAAGTTAAGAGAGACACTAGCAAAATGAAAATTTCTTTCTCTGTTGCTCCGTTGCTCTGTTCATAAAATGAAGCGTTTGAAGCAGCTGCATAGGCTTTTTATATTGCACAGAGCAACAGAGCACCGGAGCAACAGAGAAAACTGAAGAAGCGTATCTGGAACGGCTCTAACGGAGAAAGTCGTGCTCGCGGTACTACGCATTAAGAATTTCGCCATTGTTGAACTCCTCGAAGTTGAATTCGCCCCGGGGCTGAACGTCATCACCGGCGAAACAGGCGCCGGAAAATCCATCCTCCTCAAAGCATTGGAGCTCCTTGGGGGAGCGCGAGCATCCACCGACGTCATTCGCCACGGGGCAGAACGTTGCGAGATTGAAGGATTGTTTCGGTTGAGCGCGGAGACACGCGCTGCAATCGAAGCCGAATGGGAACATTTTGCCGACCGCCTAGTTGATGATGAATTGCTCGTTCGGCGGGTGATCGATCAATCAGGTCGGGGGAAGATTTATCTGAACGGCTCGCTCTCAACTGCTGGCGAATTGCAACAGCTGTTCTCCTTGTTAATGGAGATTACGAGTCAGCATGCTCAGGTGTTGATGCTCGAACCAAATGAGCATCGCCGCTTGCTCGACGTGTTTGGTGTCTCAGAGGAGCTTCGCGAGAAGGTTCGAGTGACGTACCTCCAGTTTGCGCAACTCGCAAAACGTCTCTCGACCTTAGAGGAACAGAGTGGGCGAAGAGAAGAGTATATAAAACGGCTTACCGACGAGCGGGATGAACTCCGTGCCGCAGAGCTCGGGGTCGACGAGGAGGAGCGAATTGAACAGGAGATCTCGCGCCTCGGCTCTGTTGAGCAGCTTGGTGCGCTTGTGTCTGAGGCGCTCCAGCTGCTTGAGGACGATGAGCGCGGTATTGACACGCAAGTCGGACGGTTACGGACTCTCGTTGAACGGGCGGCCGAACTCGACCCCACTGTCGAGCCGCTCAGTGCATCCATTTCAGATCTTGCGATTGCGCTTGGCGAGACAGATCTCGCGCTCTCCCGTTATGCGCAAGGATTAGAAGTAAACCCTGAAAAGCTAGAGTTACTCCGCGAACGGCTCTCGGAGCTACGGCGCCTCACGCGAAAGTATCAACGGGATTTACCAACCCTCATGAGTTACCTTTCGCAGATTGAAGCTGAGCTCGATGACTATTCCTCAGGCGGGTTTGATATTGAGTCGGTAAGGAGTGAGCTCGCAAAACTGCGAGCGGAGCTAACCGTCGATGAACAGGCGCTCACGGATGCGCGTAAGCTTGCTGCCGCGGCGCTTACAAAGAAAGTAACGCGCGGCCTCGCCGAACTTGGGATGAAACAGGCTCGATTTCGCGTGGATATTTCAGCGAAGGAATCAAGCGTGGATGGCGCTGATAACGTCGAGTTTATGCTTGCTGCAAATCCAGGCGAGGATTTTCGTGCGCTCAAACGAGTTGCTTCCGGAGGCGAATTATCACGAATTCTCCTTGTGTTACGCACGCTTGAATCTAGCGGGGCACGAGAGACAGTTCATGTGTTCGATGAGGTAGATTCTGGTGTCGGCGGCGCAGTTGCGCAGGTGGTCGGTGAAAAATTAAAGAGTGTCTCGAAGAAAGCACAAGTTATTCTTGTCACACACGCGCCACAAATTGCTGCATTTGCTGATCGTCACTTCCACGTTGCGAAGGAAGTAGTTGCCAACTCAACACGTGCCTCAGTCTGCGTGTTAACTGCTGAAGCCACCGTGCATGAGATCGCGCGAATGCTTGCTGGGAGAAAGGTAACGGCTAATTTTGAGGACTCTGCGCGTGAATTGCTCCATGCGGCTGGCGCGATTATATCCCGCCCCACGGCCTGAATCTGTTGCGCAACATTGCCTTTTCTGACATGGCTTGATAGAAACTGCATCTTTGAGGGCTGCATCGGACTGATTGTTGTTTTTTGTGTGGTAGTGTGACGCCAGATTCTCGGGTGCGTGTTGAATACAGACGAACTTGTCCGGGCAGCTCAATCTCTCGCTCCGCATTCGAAGGGGCGTACCTCTCAATCGTGTTTGAATCTCATCGTCTACCGTGATGGTCGGCCTTCGGGACTCTCGATTTCGTTTACCCGTCTTGAGATGGCGGCAAGTTTTTTCGTATTGGTCGTCCTCTTTGGCTTTGCTGGATTCCTTGTAGGCCGAGCATTGCCGCCGGGAATGGTGCTTGCAAGTGTCGGTGGAATTCTCCGTGAGGCGGAGGAGCTCCGTTCGTATGAACAAGAGCTTCGGCTTCGTGCGTCCGCGCTTGAGGCAGTGCTCAGCGAGGCAGGGGAGCTTGAGCTCACCGAAGGTGTCGATGAGCGTTCGGGAAAAGCGCCGAAGAAAAGCCGAATGCGACGTGCGGTTGGTGGCGGAATGGGTGGTGGCGATGCGTTCTCTGCTCCGCTCCTTACTCTCCGAGGGAACAAGCGGGAGGTGAGTGCTGTTGAGCGAACACCACGGAACCTCCCAGAGCTCCTTGAATTGAATCTCGATCGTCTCAGGTCTTTCCCGATTGGATCTCCGGTTCGTGGTGATGTGACCTCAGATTTTGGTCGACGTATCTCGCCATTTTCTGGAAAGTGGCAGTTTCATCCGGGAGTCGATATTGCGGTTGATTCGGCTTCTTCGATCCAAGCAGTCGCAGATGGCGTCGTCGTGCTTGCTGGATACAAAGGCGCTTACGGGCGGGTCGTTATCATCTCGCATGGGAATGGCTATGAGACCCTGTACGGACATCTGCAGAAGGTGACCGTCAAGCCGGGCGAGCGCGTCTGCCGCGGCGAGAAGATCGGCCTTGTCGGTTCTTCAGGCCGCACCACCGGTCCACACGTCCACTATGAAGTTCGCTACAAGGGTAAAGTTCGGGATCCCGAGAAGTTTTTACAGCTACCAGGATTGCTCAAGCTAGCGAGCTAAGCTCTCAGTTGCAGCGTTTGGTCTAAACGTTCCTTCAATCAAACTTTAAACATTATCCACAATTAAGCGGGATAGAATTAAACCACAGAATATGATTCTATTGGGATCTTTCAGAGTTATGGGGTCGTAGCTCAGCTGGGAGAGCGCATGACTGGCAGTCATGAGGTCAGGGGTTCGATCCCCCTCGGCTCCACCATCCTTCGCGCCAAGGCGCTTCGGATGGCAGGCCATTCTTCGGGAATCACTAATCAAATGTAGCGGACCTTCGAACGGTCATCCGCATCGCAAGGAAACAGTAACTTCGGGGCAAGAGGAGATGTTTTTTGAGCGTTCGCCCACGCCTCCTGGCTGAGTGACTTGACTATAGTCGTTGACCATAGTAATCTTAAACCATGGAAGAAATCGTTATCTCAAAATTCAAGGCAACATGCCTCAAGTTACTCACACGAGTAAAAAAAACCGGGGCGCCGCTTCTCGTTACGAAACGGGGGGAACCGATCGCTCTCGTGATGCCACCACCACCACGAAATAAAAGCAACACGGGTTTTGGTGTGATGGCGCGAACCGGGAAGATCACCGGTGATATCGTTACGCCACTTGCGAAGACCGACTGGGAGGTGCTCGAGGATTGAAGGTTCTTCTCGATACTCATATTTGGCTGTGGTACCTTCTCGGAGCTAAAAATCTTGCTTCAAAGAAACGCCGAATACTGGATAGGTCAGATACTGTCGTTTGGCTCTCCCCTATTTCAGTCTGGGAAACATTAGTTCTCGCACAGAAGAAACGAATTGAGCTTCGGCCAAATTCCATTGATTGGGTCAGAGAGGCGTTGAGTCGTTACCCAGTACACGAAGCACCGCTGAATACTGAGATTGCGATTACGAGTCGTGAACTAAAACTCAATTATGACGATCCAGCCGACCGATTTATCGCAGCCACTGCTATGATCTTTGAGCTAACGCTGATGACAGACGACCGGCGTCTTCTGGATACGCGCTGGCTCTCGACGATCTAACGGTTTATCACCTCTTTTAGCAACCGCTTTAATTCCCACGAAATTCTGCCGATAGTACGCCGAGGTAGTCCGACGTGGAGCGGTCATGCACGCACTTGCCCTCGTAGCAGCTGGATTTAAGGTCTGGATGGTGGTCGATGCGATGCACCGTCTTGGACGCTCGTCGTGCTGCAACAATTACTGGTTGTGGATCATTATCTTCGTTCCGTTTGGTGAGGTAGCCTACTTCTTTACCTTTAAGATTCACGACCCAGAGTTTCTCCGGATCAAACGGAGGCTGTTTACGAACCGCGTGTCGCTCGATGAACTTCGCTACAATGCCGAGCAGAGCCCGAGTATTCATAATAAAGTAGTTCTCGCACAAGCACTCTGTGATGCAGAGCAGTATGTTGATGCATCACGACTATTCGCTGAAGTTCTCCGCTTTGATGAGAAACACAAGGATGTTCTCTACGGAATGGCATTCTGTAAG
>FKKE01000028.1_pt1 | contig 32012 bp, 34 predicted proteins | sample 1106331 | NCBI WGS metagenome assembly FKKE01 (sample SAMEA3931202, study PRJEB13176) | freshwater metagenome | biome: Drinking water system; feature: drinking water; material: freshwater | place: China | collected 2013-02-06
GAAGCCGGCGGTCCTCAGAGCCGCGCGCCGCGCGAAGCGAAACGCTTCGCCGCGGGCGCCGGCGCGCGTGGAATGCGGATGCCTTCGTCGTCCGCGGTCCAGGACCGGCCGACCGGCCCGCCAAGATGCCCGAAAGAAGAGTGGTGCCGCCTAGGTGACTCGAACACCTGACCTACGCATTACGAATGCGCCGCTCTACCGGCTGAGCTAAGGCGGCTCCGGTTCGGGACCCGTCGAGAGGGCCCGCGGAAGCGCGGGGTCTTACGCGCAGCCGGCCTGCCAGGCAAGGCCGGACCGCTTGCAGGGTGTGGCGCTCCACCCCAGAAATCGGGTCATGGCCGCCGCCCCCGCTTACATGCCCTCCTCGATCGATCGGGCGCGCAATATCGCCGACCTGCGCCGGCTGGCGCGCGCTCGGCTGCCGCGCATGGTGTTCGACTATATCGACGGCGGCGCCGACGACGAGGTGACGCTGGCGCGGAACGTCATGCGGTTTCGCGACATCGAGCTCATCTGGGACGCCCTTGCCGATGTTTCGACCATCGACACGCGCACATTCATTCTTGGCAGCGCCTCAGCGTCGCCATTCTGCATCGGCCCGACTGCAGTGTCGCGCCTGTTTCATCCGCGCGGCGGCGAAATCGCGGTGGCGCGCGCCGCGTACGCCGCCGGCATACCCTACGCGTGCTCGACGATCGCCTCGACCAGCGTCGAGGCTATCGCCGCGGCGTCGCCCGGGCCGAAATGGTTTCAGGTCTATGTCTGGAAGGATCGCAGCCTAGTCACAGAGATGTTGGCGCGCGCCAAGGCCGCCAGTTTCAGCGCCATTATCCTGACCGTCGACGTGCCGGTCGCCGGCAATCGTGAGCGCGACTACGCCAACGACTTCGCCATTCCGCCGAAAATTACGATGCGGACCGCTTCGCAGGCGCTCGCCGCGCCGCGCTATCTCTGGGACTTGCTGACCACGCCGGAGGTGCGGCCCGCCAATTTCGAGCATTTGCGCATCGACGGCGGCCTGATCGGCTTTATCAACGCGCAGTTCGATCGCGCCGTGACCTGGGACGATGCGCGCTGGCTGCGCGAGCAATGGAGCGGCAAGCTGGCGATCAAGGGCATCGCCAGCCCCCCGGACGCCGAGCGCGCGGTCGGCCTCGGCGCCGACGCGGTGTGGGTCTCCAATCATGGCGGCCGTCAGTTGGACACAGCGCCCGCCACCATCGATACGCTGCCGGCGATCGTCGACGCCGTCCGTGGACGCGCGGAGATCATTCTCGATGGCGGCGTCCGGCGCGGCAGCGACATCGTCAAAGCGCTGGCGCTCGGCGCCAACGCGGTGGCGCTGGGCCGCGCCTATCTCTACGGGCTGGCGGCCGGCGGCGAACGCGGCGTGGCGCGCGCGCTCGCCATGCTCGACGCTGAACTGAGATTGACGATGGCCCTTTGCGGGCGCGCGAAGATTGATGGGCTGACGCGCGACCTGATATTCCAGCGCGCCCTGCCCTGAACGCTCAGCTCGCAAGCTTGTGTTCGTTGTCCTGAGCGAACTCTATGCCCGCCATCGTCGATTCGAAGTCGTGCAGGACTTCGATTGCCTCATCGGCGTCCATCAGCGGCATGACCGCATCGGGAAAACGGAAGCGCCAGAACGACTCGACGTGGCGGATGACGCCAACCGCTTCGCCGATCGGAATGAACAGCGACGGCGCCTTGAGCAGAAATTCCCGGAAGGCGCTGGGCTGGCCGCCGGCAAGGGCCGCGAACGCCGCGCCGTACTCCAGCAAAGTCTCGTCCACGCGCTGTAGCGCCAAGCCCATCTTGTTGAGGATCCCGCGACGGACTTCGGCCAAATCGCGACGCTCGTCGGCGGTGGCGCCGGTGATGCGCAATCCGGCGAAGCGTGGCTTGAACTCGGCCAGCTTCGGCCGGATCTCGTCCATCAGCCACTTGTAATAGAGGAAGCCCTTCCAGGCGAAGACGCCTTCGATGTATTCCTCGCCGGACAGCCTCAAGGTCTCGCGCAGCGGATCGAGCGACTTGGCGGTCTCGTCGGTCATCAGCTTGTCGGCGAGACGCTGCGACAGTCCGCCGGCGTCTGCGCCGCCCATCGCGAACGCAACGCTGACCAGTTGCGCAATCTCGCGGCCCACGAAGGCGCGCGTCCGCACGACATCGGCTTCGGCGATCTCGAAATAGGCGCGCGCCGGGTCGACGCCCAGGTGGCGCAGCCGTTCGCGCAGCAGGAACGGATCGAACGACGGCAGCGCCGCCATGACGCGCAGCAATTCGGCATCGGAGGTCAGATCCGCCTCCGAAGTGTAGCCGCCCACGGCATCCATCAGCAGGCGCTCGAATCGGATTTCGCCGACCATGAAACTGACGCCGCCAAGCTCGAGCTCCTGCGCGGCGAAGGGTAGAATGACCTTGGTCGCCGTCGTCACCGGACGCGCGAACAGATCGCGCTCGTGCGGGCGCACCGCGTGCTTGAGGATCAGCGCCCGGTTGAGGCGCGGATTCCTAAACAGCGGCTTGTTCAGGTAATCTTCGGTCTGGCCGTAGCGTTCGTGCACCAGCGCCAGATTGAGCACCCGCGCGGTCGAGCCGCTCGAACGGATCAAGGACAGGTCGCGGCGGCCGGATTTCTGGCGCACATTCGCCTCCTCTTGTACGCTATGAGGGATAGGCGCCTAACGTTTGATTAACCGGCGGGTCCCGGTGGCGGCAATGCCCGTTCGGGAATCGCGCCGGGGTCGACGCCGCGCGGCATGGCCCTAAGCACCCAGCGCCAGAAAAACGGCAGCATCAGCAGCAGGACGATCAGTTTCGCTACGCCGATATAGGGCAGCCGATCGAACGGCGTGGGCGTCAGCGCCAAGGCCAGCGCCAAACCGCCGAGGCCAAGCAGCGAAACCAGCAAAAGGAAGAAATAGCGCTTCGGCGTCTCACCGATCAACACCCGCCCATGCGGGTGCTCGGCCGCCCAGCGCGCCACCGCCGCACGCACAAACGGCGCATAGGATGTCGAGCGTTCCTCGAACCGGCGTCCGCCGACATAGTGAGCATTGTCGATCACGATGCGCCGCTGGTGCTTGGGCTGGAGCTCGAACACGTAGCGCCAGGGCCGCGCCGGCGCGGGATCGTGAGTCAACCTCACGCTGACGATTTCGCGCCAAGGGTAGCGCCGCTCGCGGCCCGACCCGCGCGTCACCAGCGCATCGTCCTCTACCCGCCATTCGCGTTCGCTGCGCGAGACCGCGCCGCGGCGGCGGCGATAGACCACCGGTTCAGCCATATCTAAACGCTAGCGCCGAACCTGCGCGCGCTCAATATATCGGCAGCGCGCCGGCCTGGACACAGGGGCCCGCGGCTTTGGAATGCGGCCAAGACGCCATCAGCGCTCTTACTCATTCAACACATTGTGGTCTGAGGGAGCGCCGCCTGGATGAACGCCTGTGGCGATTGCAACGACACAATTGCCGCCTTCAATCCGTCCGTCAGAGTCGCCGCAGGCGGCTGTATTCGGGGCCAAAGATGAAAAGCGTTGCCTTTGTGCGCTCTTTGCGCTAGTGACCGGTCATCGAATTCGTTCTTGGTTCGGTTGTTTCCTTCGCCAGACATTTGCTCTCGGAGCAAATCGCGGCCCCGGACCACCCCTTCTCATTATCGAACTTGGTCACGTGGCGCGTCTTTGCGTTGCGTGAATTCATCTAAAAGGTGCTCTTATGACTATTGGAACCGTGAAATGGTTTAACGGCCAAAAAGGCTTTGGCTTCATTCAACCGGACAACGGCGGCCCGGACGTTTTCGTCCACATTTCCGCCGTTGAACGCGCCGGCTGGAGTTCGCTCACCGAAGGCCAGAAGATCGGCTTCGAAACCGAGAAAGACAGCCGTAGCGGCAAGATGTCGGCCGGCCAGCTCGTAGCTGCTTAAGACGCAACGCGCTTTAGCGTGAGCTTAGGCGCAAGCGCTTTGTCTATTGCGGGGCGGGTCGGCTTTGGCTGATCCGCCCCGCGTTCTGAATCACATCAGGAGTCGCAATGAGCACCCCACTGTTTTCGATTGGCCAAAGTGTTTCCGTCGCCGTTTCGAAGCGTTATCGCTACCCTGAAGGCCCCTACCGCGTGACCGGTGCGATGCCGAACGGTGGCGGCCCGACACTCTATCGCATCAAGGGCGACTTGGAAAAATTCGAACGCGTGATCGACGAGATGCATCTCGCCGCGGCGTGAGCGTCACTTCGCGCAGAAGCGGCGCCCTGTTTGGAACCGAACATGGACAGTGCGGAAATTGTCGAGCGGCTTCGCAAAATCCTGAGGCAAGAACTCGCCGAGTGTGAACAGGCGATCCGTGCGCGCGATCCTGTAAGAGCGCTCAATGACTTGGCCGACGCCTCAAAGGCCCTCAAGTCGCTGATCCGCTCGCTTGCCACAGAGCGAGCCGGAGACGACGACCCGCCGGCGAACTCGTCCGGGGAAGCCGAACCTGATTGATCCGCCTTCACCGCACTACCCAAACGAGGCCGAACGCGACGCCGACCGGCTCATTCACGTTCTCGGTCTTGGGGCTGCGCTCGCGGGCGGGCCGATCCTCGTCGCCATCGCGGCGCTCCAAGGCGGGCTGAACCGCGCCGCCGCAGTGTTCGTGTACGTCCTATGCCTCTTGGCGATGCTTGCGATCTTGGCCCTCTACAACCTTGCCAAGGACGCCGCGCGACGACAGAGGCTACGCCGGCTCGATCATGCCGCGATCTTTCTGATGATCGCGGGTTCATACACACCCTTCACCACTCAGCGCTTCGACGGCGCTTGGGCGATCGGCATGACGGCGGCGGTGTGGGCTTTCTCCGTCCTCGCGGCGGCGGGAAAGTTCTTCTTGCCGGGACTATCGAAACGGCTCTGGATTTTGGCCTACGTGCTGTTGGGCTGGATGGTGGTTCTCGCGATCGAGCCGCTGCTTGCGGGCGTGCGCCCGCTTGCGCTCGTGCTGCTGGTCGTCGGCGGCGTCATCTACACCGTCGGCGCACTGATTTACGCTTCACATCGATTGAGCTTTCGTCGGGCGATCTGGCACGCCTTCGTGCTCGCGGCGGCCAGCGTTCACTATGCGGCAATCCTCATTGGGGTCGCGTTGGCATAGCGGCGAGCCGCGTACCGTCACTGCGTCAATCGTGTGGGTCACCGTGCAGAATCCGGACGCTAGGACGCCCTCCCTACTCGCGCCAACACGTGGTAGCCACTCAACGTCAGCGAGACCGCGGACGCCAAGCGAGATCAGTTTCTCCACTTACATTTCAGGAGTCCGCTGGCGCACCCGACAGGATTCGAACCTGTGACCTCTGCCTTCGGAGGGCAGCGCTCTATCCAGCTGAGCTACGGGTGCGGCGCCGGCGGCGCCGGCAAAGCGGCGCCACCTCTAGCCGAGCCGTTCCGCAAACGCGAGCCCTACCCCGCCGGCGGGCGCACGATTCGGCCCTGCAGGTTGGCCTGCACCTCGCGGGCGTCGAAAGCGTTGGCGTCGTTGGCCGGCTTCGGGCCGTTGAACATGGCGATCTCGGCAATGGCCTCGTAGCGGGTGACCTCGCGATAGCGCGAAGGCTCGTCCCAGAATGGATCGTACCAGGGCGACCAGCCCCAATGCGGACGATAGGCCCAATAGGAGAAGCCGTAGCGATTTCTGCCGAAACCCTCGCCCTGAAGCCGCGAGTGTTCCTCGGTGTCGCGGTTCGCCACCACGAAATAGTCCTTGCCGTTCTGCAGCGTGATCTCGGCGGCGCGATAAAGCAGGTAGGTCTCCACCGTTTCGCGGTCGGTCAGCGTGTTGCCGCGGAAGGTGATGCGGACGCGATTTTGCTCAATCGTCTGTTCTTGAAAGCCGTAGCCGGCGGTGGCGGACGGCTGGTACGGGGTGGCCGTGGCGCAGGCTGCCAGCAGCCCGGCGACGGCGGCAAGCGCGAGCATTCGCATGGCGCCAAACTCCAATTCTCGGTCCCTCGAAGCGCCCTTATGCCGCCCGACGCCGCCCAGCGCCAATCTCAATCTAGTGATGAAGGAGCGTGGCGGCGTTGGAAACCTTGGCCGGGGCGAGCGTCTCGCCGCTGGCGAGCTTGACGGAATGAATGACCGCATCGATCTCGGCGCGCCAAAAGCCCAGGAATTTATGAATACGCGGATAGGAGGGCGCGAGGTCGAGCGTCTGCCAAACAAAGCTCTGCAGCAGGCTCGGGTGATCGGGCAAATAATAAAGCACTTCGGCGGTGGCTAAGCGCCAACCCTTGAGGCGCAGGGCGAACTCTTCAGTCTCCATCGCGTTTCTCCGCACATGAGCACGCGGCTAAGCCTGCCGCGCATATGCTTAAGCGAGGCTGAAGCGCGGATTTGCGTTGGTCAATACCGCACGCCTGCTAGAGGCGCGCGCCTTGAATACGCGCACCCGCCATCAGCTGAGGCGAAGGTCCGCCGTGCTAGCACTTTGGCGCCGGGGCTGCTTAGAGGTGTGGCCGGCCTCGATCGACTTGGCGCGCAGCATACGCTGCGAAGCGAAGTGACAGGCGAGGTAGCCCAACATGATCGGCGGCGCGCCGACCGCCAGAGGCATGAACGGCGACGCCGATCCCTCGCCGAGCGACGCGGCGACCAGAACCAGGGTCAACGGGAAACCCAAACCGAGCAACAACAGACCCGCCGTGGTCAGCACGCGGGCTTCGGCGCGAAGAGCGGTCGGATTTTGGCGCGGCGCAGGCATGGGCCAGCGCGTTGCGAAAATCGCGCCAACGGCGACGCGCGTCGCGCGCATGGTTTCCGTGGCGCGCACGCATCGCGCTCAATCGCTTGTGTTGCACAAAAAACGCGGTTTCCATCATCGAACATTAAGCCGGAGGCAGTAACCTTACATCTGAGGCGTCCCTCAGCAGAATGCGAACCCAAGATGACGCGTTGGCATGGTTTTGACGAACCTCTTGACCGCTGACGAGCGCGAGCTCGCCGAGCACTATCCGAACCGCGCGGAGAAAGCCGCCGACGGTATTGTCCACGCGGTCGGCATCCTTGCAGCCCTTGTCGGCGGCGGACTACTGATCGCGGTGGCCTTGGTTAATCGCGGCGTGCCGATGGCGACCGCCGGCGCCATCTACGCTCTCTGTCTCATGGCGATGCTGGCGGCTTCCGCCGTTTATAATCTCACCCGCCCGTCCCGGTATCGCCGGGTGCTGCGGCGTATCGACGAGGCGGCGATCTTCCTGATGATCGCCGGTTCTTACACGCCGTTCACGATCCAGCTGCTGCCGCCCCAATTCGCCATCGCCGTGACCGTCGCGATCTGGATCGGCGCGCTCGCAGGCGCCGCCGGCAAGGTGTTCAACCAGCGCCTCTCCGACCGCGCCTGGTGCTTCATCTACCTCGCCTTCGGCTGGCTGGCGGTGCTGATCCTGGGCCCGGTTGTGCCGACCTTGCCGCCGCTCGCCATCGCACTGCTGGTGGTGGCTGGCGCGACCTATTCCGGCGGCGTGCTGCTCTACCTCAACCACGCCATCCCCTTCCGCCGCGCGCTCTGGCACGCGTGCGTGATCCTGGGCGCAGCTGGGCATTACGCGGCCGTGCTGGTTGGGCTGGTGCTCTAACACGCTGCAGTATGCGCCGGCGTCCGCGGCGCGCTTTGCGCTTCGCCACTCGGTGGGAGGGCGCCGCGCGTATCCGCCTGTTCGCGGCTTGTTGCATGATCGGCGAGAGAATATCGTGGCGCGGCAAAGACGACCTCCGGGGGGTCTAGATGCGTCTATGGTTGTGCTGCTTTGCTCTTGTTGTTGGCCTCTCCTTGGATGCGCACGCGCAGTCTGGCCGATGGATCCGCGCCGAAAGCCCGGGCTTCGTTGTGTACAGCACGAGTTCGGAGGAGCGGGTCCGCGGCATCGTCAATGACCTTGAGGCCTTCGATGCGCTGCTGCGGCGACTGACCGGAACAACCGAAGCGCGGTCGCCGACCAAGCTCGAAATCTATTTGTTCAACGGCCCGGGCCAGTACCAGGAGGCGTTTCCCGGCGACAGCTCGATGGTTCGAGGGCGCTATTCCGCCCGCCCCGACATCATCGCAGCCTATGCGATCTATCGCGATCGTTACGGCCTCGACGCCCAAGAAATTCTCTTCCACGAGTATGCACACCACTTCATGTACCAGCACTTCGCCAACGCCTACCCGGCCTGGTATGTTGAAGGCTTCGCAGAGTTCGCGGCGGCGACTGACTTCGAAGACGACCGCATCGTCCTGGGCCGGGTGTCGGACGCGCGGTCCGGTTGGCTTTTCTCAGGTTCGTGGTTGCCTATGGCGGATCTCATCACGGGGATGCCTCGCGATGCAGATGAGATCGCGCGATTCTATGCGCAGAGTTGGCTCTTTACTCACTATCTGTTCAACACCGAGGGCGCGCTTGCCAAGTTCCGCGCGTACGTTCGCGAGCTGCGTCTAGGGGCCGCTCCTGACGCGGCGTTTCGCGCAGGCTTCGGCGTCTCGCCAGCTGAAATGCAATCGACATTGCAAACTTACCTACAGCGAAATCCGACCGCTCTCGCCCTCACGCGGCCAGCGGCGGTGGAGCGTCAGGCGATAGAGATCACCCGCCTTCCTCCAAGCGCCGATGAGCTGCTGCCTCTGACCACCCGCGTGCGTCGGGGTTGGATGAGCGACGAGGCGGAAGGAGAACTACTCGCGCGAATTCGACGGATCGTTGGAGAACCGGCCGACTCCTTCGCGCTGCTGGCCTTGGCTGAAGCTGAGGCACGATATGGCGATGTCGCGGCCGCCCGGTCTCTTCTGGCGCCCTACATCGAGGCCAATCCGCAGCATGTGCAAGGCCAGTATCTCATGGGCGTGAGCTACGCGCGCGAGGCAGATGCTGCCGAGGAGCGAGGGGACACTGAAGCGCGAGACGCGGCCCGCGCGCAGGCTCGGCGGCATTTCTCCCGCGCCTTTCGGCTGGACGGCAATCACGTGCCGACCTTGTTTCGCTACGCGCGTACATATGCCGGCGCGCCGATGGATGAGAGCGGAGAGAACGCGCTGAACGCACTGCTGCTCGCGCGGCAGCTGGCGCCCCAGGTCAGCGACATCACCTTCATGGCCGCAGACTGGCTGCTGGCGGCAAATCGCCCGTCCGAAGCTATCCCGATGTTGCGCGTAATCGCCTTCAATCCACATGGCGGCGAAGCGGCCGATCGCGCCAAGGAAAAATTGAGAGAGGCGGAGGCGGCGCTTGCCCAAGCAGCGCCCGCAACGCAGTAGCTACTCGTTCTTGCCGCGCTTCTTGTCGCGTTCGGCGAGGATACGCAGGCGCAGCGCGTTGAGCTTGATGAAACCTTCGGCGTCGGCCTGATTGTAACCGCCGGCTTCGTCGAAGCCGACCAGCTGCTTCGAATAAAGCGAATATGGCGACGAACGGCCGACTGTGCGCACGCCGCCCTTGTAGAGCTTCAGCCTCACCTCGCCACTGACGCTATCCTGGCTTGCGTCGATCGCAGCCTGCAGCATGCGGCGCTCGGGGGTCCACCAGAACCCATTGTAGATGAGCGAGGCGTAGCGCGGCATCAGCTCATCCTTCAGGTGCATGGCGCCGCGGTCGAGCGTGATCGACTCGATGGCGCGATGTCCGTGCCAGAGGATCGTGCCGCCGGGCGTCTCGTAATAGCCGCGCGACTTCATGCCGACATAACGGTTCTCGACCAGGTCGAGTCCGCCAATGCCGTGCTTGGCGCCGAGGCGATTGAGTTCGGCCAGCAGTTCGTGCGCCTTCATCGGCTTGCCGTTGATGGCGACAAGATCGCCGCGCTCGAAAGCCAGCGTCACGACCTCAGCCGTGTCCGGCGCCTCCTCCGGCGTGATCGTGCGCCGGTCGCCGCGCTTGGTGACGATATCCGGCGTCTCGACATCGGGATCTTCAAGCGCGAGACCCTCGCTCGACGTGTGCAGCAAATTGGCGTCGATGGAGAACGGCGCGGCTTGCTCCTTGCCCTGGGCGATCTTGATGCCGTGCTTCTTGGCGTACGCGATTAAATCCGGGCGGCCCTCAAATTCCCACTCGCGCCAGGGCGCGATCACCTTCACGTCCGGCTTCAGCGCGTAATAGCTGACCTCGAAGCGAACCTGATCATTGCCCTTGCCGGTTGCGCCGTGACACACCGCGTCGGCGCCGACCAGATTGGCGATCTCGATCTGGCGCTTGGCGATCAGCGGCCGCGCGATCGAGGTGCCGAGCAGATATTGCCCTTCATAGAGCGTGTTGGCGCGAAACATCGGCCAGACGAAATCGCGCACGAATTCCTCGCGCAGATCGTCGATGAAAATGTTCTCCGCCTTAACGCCCATGGCGAGCGCCTTCTCGCGCGCCGGCGCCAGCTCTTCACCCTGCCCCAGATCGGCCGTGAAGGTGACGATCTCGCAGCCATACGTCTCCTGCAGCCATTTCAGGATGATGGAGGTGTCGAGGCCGCCCGAATAGGCAAGCACGACCTTCTTCACTTTCGTCTGAGACATGGGTTTCCCCGCGCAGAATCGCGCCGTCTTCCTTTCACAGCGCCGCGTTTAGATCAACGGCACCGGCCGGTCGCGCACCCACTTCGAGAACAGCCACTTGACGCCGCTGGTCGGCGGCGTTCCGGCATGCAGCGTGCGCGGATCGGGGCGTCCGTCAGTGACATTCCAGAACGCCAACGCATCGCCGGTTTTGCCCTTGAAGCTCCATTCAAGGCGCGGAAACGCAGTAGCGCCGCCTTCGTAGTCTTCGTTCAGATAGATCAGGAATGTCGCGGTGCGCTGTCCCACCTGCTGCAACTCCTGAGCAAAATGGGCGACGCCCGGATCGATGAAATCGAAATGCGGCCGGTATTGCTGCCCGGGCTCGTAGTGCAGAATGTTCGTCGGTTCCTGGTGCGAAACCGGTGCGCCGATCGCCGCGGCTATGCGGGCGTGCGCCAGCTGGATGACCAGATCGGTGTCGAGCACCGAAAACCCCATGCCGGTGTTGGTGCGCATGGCGTCGGCATTGGCGCCGCCGCGCTCGGCGTTCTTGATGCGTGCGGCCGACAGGTGCGGGCGCGCCTTATCGACGATCCAGGCGCAAGCCGCCGGTGACAGGAAATGCGCAAACGTCACGATACGGGGCGCTTCGAACTCTACTTTCGGCTCGATCCGAGAGAGAGCGTCGCTGTGGAACCGTTCGCCGACCACCCCCAGCTGGCCCCGCGCTCGTTCATCCCCCAGGTCAGCCGCGCGCCGGACCAGATCGAACGCCGCACTCCAGTCCTGCGCACGACCGATTCCCAGCGCGCTCAACACCGCCAGCAATTGCAGCGCGCCCGTATCTTGCTGTTGGCCGGCGGCTTCGATCAGACGCACGCCCTCTTGCAGCGCATAAGGCGCGTCGCGGCCGACCAGCAGCCGCGAACCCAATTCGAATTGCGCCCGCGCTTCGCCGGCGCGTGCGCGTTGCTGCAAAGATTCGAGGCTTGCCACCTGCATCATCCTTCGCATGCATTATGCTAGGATTGGCGCGTGCGCCGCAACTTGGATCGCCTGCTCGCCAGCTACATAGCGGCCCCGGCCGGCATGGCCGCGGTCGATTTCAGCGCGCCACCCGGCGCGCCGGCCTTGTTCGCGCCGGACTCCGTCACCTGGCGGGTGACGAAAAATCCGGTGGCGCTGATGATTGGCGGCATCGCCGCAGTGATCCTGGAGCTGGCCGAGCCGCGGGTGCGCACCGGCGTGTGGGAACACACGAGTTTTCGCCGCGACCCGGTCGCGCGCATCCGCCGCACCGGCTACGCCGCGCTCGCCTCCACCTATGCGCCCGCGGATCAGGCGCGCGCGCTGATCGCGCGCGTCAGCGCGATGCACGCACGCGTCAATGGCGTGACCCCGGAGGGCGTCGCCTACCGCGCTGACGATCCGGAATTGCTGGCCTGGGTGTACGCCACCGCCCAATTCGGTTTCGTCGAAGCGTACCATCGCTATGCGCGCAAGCTGAGCGAGGCCGAGCGCGACGCCTACTACGCCGAGGCTTCCGATGTCGCCGCGCTCTGGGGCGTGGGCGAGACATGGCGCTCGGCGGTCGAGGCCGAGGCGCTGTTTCAGCGCATGCGGCCGAAACTGGAGCGGCATGCGATCGTGTTTGAATTCCTGGAGATCATAGCGCGCGCGCCGCTCTTGCCTGGAATCGCACGGCCATTGCAAACGTTGGCCATCCGCGCCGCCATCGACCTCTTGCCTGCATGGACGCGCGATGTGCTCGGCTTGAATTATGGACCGCCGGCGTCCTCGCCGGCTAGCGCCGACAAAGCCGGCGAGGACGCCGGCGGTTCGTATTTGCGCCGTCTCAGTTTTGTCGATGAAACGCTGTTGCGCGCAGTCGGCGCGGCGAGTGAACGCTTTGCGCCAAGCGACATACCGCCGGCGTTGGCGTGCAAGAGGATCGGTCTCCCTGTGGACTGTCTCTATCGTTAGAGACTCACACCATCACCTGATTGCCCAGCTCCACCGCGCGGCCTGACGGAATATGGAAGAAGTCCGTGGCGTTGGTGGCGTTGCGCGCCAGGAAGATGAAGAGATGATCCTGCCAGAGCGGCATGCCGCTCTTCTCGCTCGGCACGATCGTTCGCCGCGACAGGAAGAAGCTCGTCTTCATGATATCGAACTTGAGCCCGTGTTTGCGGGCCTCGGTCAGCGCCTTGACGACGTTGGGCGTCTCCATGAAGCCGAACGTGAGGATCACGCGCTTCACGTCGGGCATGTAGTCTTCGATCTTCACCCGTTCGCTTTCGGGCGCGCGCGGCGCGTTTATGGTCTTCACCGTCAGGATGATGATCTGCTCGTGCAGCACCTGATTGTGCTTGAGATTGTGCATGAGCGCCGCCGGCGCGATGTCGGGATCGCCAGTGAGAAAGATGGCGGCGCCGCGCACGCGGTGCGGCGGATGATGCGAGAGCGTCTCGAACAATTTCGCCAGCGGTTCGTCGCGGCGAGTGGTCTCGCTGAGCAGCCTGGTGCCACGCACCCAGGTCCACATCACGATCAACAGCCCGATAGCGAGCAGGATCGGCACGAAACCGCCGGAGAGCACGCGCTGCAAGTTCGACGACAGGAAGATGATCTCAATGATCGCAAACGGAACCACGATCAGCAGCGCCAGCCACAGCGGCCGCTTCCACAATTTCCAGATGACGATGAACATCATGCAGGTGCTCATCAACATCTCGGCGGTGATGGAAATGCCGTAGGCTGCGGCCAGCCGGGTCGAGGAGCCAAACGCCAGAGCCAGCACTAGAACGCCAGCGAGCAGCATCCAATTGATTTGCGGCATGTAGATCTGGCCGGCCTGGGTTTCCGAGGTGCGCCTGATCTCCATACGCGGCAGCAAGCCAAGCTGAATGGCCTGCTGGGTGAGCGAGAACGCGCCGGAGATCACCGCTTGGCTGGCGATCACAGCAGCGGCCGTGGCGAGCACCACCAGCGGCAGGCGGATCATGTCGGGCGCCATTTCGAAGAACGGGTTGAACTCGAACGCGATCCTCGTTGCGCCCAGTTCACGCGCGGCGTCGCGCGCCACGCCGTACTCGAAATTGATGGCGTCGAGCTGGCTCAGCACGAACGCGCCCTGGCCGAGATAGTTCAACGTCAGCGCCGGCAACACCAAGCCGACCCAGGCGGTGCGGATGGGCCGGCGGCCGAAATGGCCCATGTCGGCGTAAAGCGCCTCGGCCCCGGTCACCGCCAGGAACACCGAGCCGAGCACCACAAAGGTCAAGAACCGGTGCTCGATCATGAACGTGATCGCATTCACCGGCGACAGCGCTTCCAGGATCGACGGATCGCGCATCAGGTGCATGGCGCCGAGCGCGCCCATGGTGACGAACCAGATTGCGGTGATGGGGCCGAAGAAACGGCCGACCGCGCCGGTGCCGCGCGCCTGCACCGCAAACAGCCCGATCAGGATGCCCACCGCGATCGGAAGAATGAGCGGATCGATGCGGCCTTCGAGCGCCGGCACGACCTTCAAGCCCTCCACCGCCGAGAGCACTGAAACGGCGGGCGTGATCAGCGCGTCGCCGTAGAACATCGAAGCGCCGATGACGCCGATCAGAAACAAAAGCGGCGTGCGCTTGCCGAGCGCGCGCTGCGCCAAGGCCATCAACGACAGCGTGCCGCCTTCGCCCTTGTTGTCCATCTGCATGACGAAGACGATGTATTTCAGCGTCACTACGATCATCAGCGCCCAGAAGATGAGCGAGACGATGCCGATCACTTCGGCGCGCGAGGCCTCGGTGCCGTCCTGCATCACGTGCAGGAAGGATTCCTTGAACGCGTAGAGCGGGCTGGTGCCGATGTCGCCGTAGACGACGCCGATCGAGCCGAGCACCAACGCCCAGAAGCCGGCGTGCGCATGCGCGCCGCCGGTCGATGTATTGTTCGGCTGGGGCGCTTCGGCCGGGGCCTGCGCCATGAGAGAAATCCCCTTTCCGAACGGAAGCACCGCCCGGCTGGGCCGCGCGTTTACGCCCTTTCACAAGTCGGGGCAAATGCTTGCGCTCGGGATGTTGTGGTTTGGTTACCCGGCGCGCGCGCGGACCGGGACTAGAAGTCGCTGGCGATGCCGCGCCGTTCCCAATCGCCATAGCGGGTCGGCTCGGGACCCTTAGGACCGCCCTGCTCCGGCGCCTGGTCGGGGGCAATCTCCGCCGCACGCCGCGCCTCCGCTTCGGCAAGCGCACGTTGCGCTTCAGGGGTTAACTTTCGCGGCTTGAGTGGCGCGTCGTCCATATTGAACCTCGGCTCTAGCATATCGATATCACGGGGCGACGTGAGGAGAAGATGAACCACCTGAAGACTTACATTCTGCTCGCCGCCATGACCGCGTTGTTCGGCGCGGTCGGCTACCTCGTAGGCGGCACGACCGGCATGATGTTGGCGCTCGGCGCCGCGGGGGTGATGAACCTCCTCGCCTATTGGAACGCCGACAAAATGGTGCTGAGCCACTTCCGGGCGCAGGAAGTTCAGCCCGGCCATCCTGACGCGCGCGTGCGCGCCTATGTCGAGGACACCTTGGCGCTGGCGCAGCGCGCCGGCCTTCCCGCGCCGAAAATCTACCTGATCGACAACGCCCAGCCGAACGCCTTCGCGACCGGCCGCAATCCCGAAAACGCCGCCGTGGCGGCGACAACCGGGCTGTTGGGCCTGCTGACGCGCGCGGAAATTCGCGGCGTCATGGCGCATGAACTCGCACACGTGAAGAACCGCGACACGCTGACCATGACCGTGACCGCGACGGTTGCGGGCGCCATCGGCATGCTCGCTAACTTCGCCTTCTTCTTCGGCGGCAATCGCAATCCGGTCGCCGGCATCTTGATCATGATCCTGGCGCCGCTGGCCGCCTCTTTGGTGCAGATGGCCATCAGCCGGGCGCGCGAATATGAGGCGGACCGGATCGGCGCCGAAATTGGCGGCGAGCCCGAAGCGCTGGCGAGCGCGCTCCAGAAGATCGAAGCCTATGCGCGTCAGCGCGTGAATATGGACGCCGAGCGCAACCCTGCCATGGCGCACCTGTTCATCATCAACCCGCTGGCGGGCAAGGGCGCCGACAATCTGTTCTCAACCCACCCAAGCACGCGCAACCGCATCGATCAGCTGTTGGACATGGCGCATCGTTTCGGCCGCACAACACCGCGCGCCGCCGGCGGGCCGTGGGACGAAGCCTCCAGCCGCCGCGGGCCTTGGGGTTAAGCTTTGGCAAGGCTGTCATGGTTGATGAAGCCTTAACCGCCGCATTGCGAGCCTGGACACGAGACCGTCCAGCGACTCGCAATGCGCACCCCCCTTCTTCCTGCCGCGCTTTGCGCGGCCTTGGGCCTGCCTGCGGCGGCGCCGGCTTGGGCTGAGTCGCCAGTCCGCATTGAAGGCGTCGACCGCGACACACGCACCGCCATTCTCGATCTGCTTCCCGATCGCGACGCGCCGGAAAGCTTGTTCGACGCCGAACGCATTGCCGAAGAAGCGGCGGCGCGCGCACTCGCTTGGCTGCGTTCCGAAGGCTATTACGCCGCCACGGTGACGCCACTGGCCAGCGAAACGCCGCCATCGGCTCAACTGGCGATCGCGCTTGGACCTCGCTTTACGTTTGCGGCGCCGCAGATCGAATGGCGCGGCGCGCCGCCAACTCAGGACGTTGCCCGCGATGTCGACACGGCGCTCGCGCCGATCGCTGCTGGCGGCCCGGCGCGCGCGGCGCTGGTTCTGCAGGCCGAAGGCGACGCGATCGCCGCGCTTCAGCACAGCGGCTACGCCGAGGCCGCCGCACAAGAGCGCCGCGTCGTCGTCGATCACGCCAGCGCCGAAGTCGCCGTCGAGTTTCGTCTCAGCGCCGGCGAGCGCGTGCGGCTCGGGCGGCTGCGCGCCGAGCCGAGCGACGTGTTGCGCCCCGGCTTCGTCGACGATCTGCAAAACTGGCAGACCGGCGATGTCTACTCGCCCGACGCTATGGCGCGCCTCCGCCGCGATCTGACCGCCACCGGCGCAATCTCGACCGTGTCCACCTCGCTCGCTGCGCCAAGCGAAGATGGCTCGCGTGATGTTGTCGCGGCCATAGAGCCGGCGCGGCGCAACGCCTACGAGCTTGGCGTCAGCTATTCCACAACCGAGGGCGCAGGCCTGCAGGCGGAGTGGACCCGCCGCAACCTCACCGGCCGCGCGGACTCGCTCACGTTGGCGGCGACGCTCGCGGAAATGCAGCAAGGCGTCAGCGTCGCGCTCACGCGGCCGCACGCGGCAGGGCTGGGACATGCCGCCACCTTCGGCGCTTCAGCGGATCGCGAGATGCTCGAAGCCTACACCCGCCAAGGGATAGCGCTCTTCGCGTCGGTCGATGCCTCGACCCGCCTGCGCACCGCGACCAGCTATGGCCTTAGACTTTCCGCCGACGAATACGACGATGTCAGCGGCGATATCACAGACGCTATCGTGCTCTCGGGCTTTGCCGACTGGCGCCACGACACGTCTGAGTTTTCGCTCGACCCGCGCGACGGCGCCATCACCGAATTCCGCATCGAGCCGTCGGTATCGACGGGCGATGAGACGCTGGCCTTCGTGCGCGCGACTGCAGAAGCGCGCGCTTACGAGTCTTTCGGCGCCAACGACCGCCTGACGCTTGCAGCGCGCGCCCGCGCCGGCTGGCTTGAAGCGGTCAGCGGCAGCGCCGACGACGTCCCGCCAGACCGTCGTTTCTATGCCGGCGGCGGCGGCTCGGTGCGCGGCTACGAATACAATTCGATCTATCCGGCCGAACGCGATCTTCTGGGCCTTTCACCGGGCGGACAGGGCGTCGTCGAAGGCTCGGTCGAGGCGCGCTGGCGCTTCGATGACCGTTGGGGCGCCGCCGCGTTTGTCGATGCCGGCACCGCCTTCGACGATTGGGGCGAAGCCTCCGACCTGAGTTGGGGCGCGGGCTTCGGTGCGCGCTACGATCTGGGCTTTGCGCCTTTGCGGATCGATGTCGCATTCCCGCTCGACGAGAACGAAAGCAGCGACGACTTCGCGCTCTATATCAGCCTTGGGCAAGCGTTTTGAGCGACGCGACTTCTCCGGCGCCGCGAAAAAGACGCTGGCGCCTGTTCGCGGCGGGCGGCGCGCTGGCTGGCGCCGGCGTGCTGGTTGCGCTCGGTCCCGGCGCGCCCGCTTTGGTCGACACTCTTGCCGACGGCGTCCGCGTCTGGCGATTGGGACATCTTCGGGTGGATGGCGTCAGCGGCGCTTGGATCGGCGATTTGCGTGCGGATCGCGTGACCATAGCCGATGGCGATGGCGTCTGGATCGAGGCGCGCGAGGTCGCGCTCGACTGGTCGCCGCAAGACTTGATCTTCGGACGCGTGCGCCTGCGCGCGGCGTGGGCGGACTCGGTCGCCGTTTCAAGGCGGCCCACCCTGCTCGATCGCCGCCCGCCGCGCGGCGAAGCGCCGGACGTGCGCATCGATCAGTTGCGGGTGGAACGCCTGACGCTGGATGCGCCGGCAGTCGGCATCGCCGCAGAATTCACCGCCGAACTTGCGCTCGACTTGCGCGACGACGCTCTGAGGGCGATCGATCTTGATCTGCAACGCCTGGATTCGACGGATGACCGGCTGGTCGCGCGCTACAACAGCGAGGCCTACGCACTCTATGTCGATCTCGCGAGCGCGCCCGGCGGCGTCATCGCGCGCGCGCTTGGCGTGAGCGATAACGGCGTGCGGGCTAGCGCGACCGGCGAAGGCGACCTTGCCGCCGGCCGCTCCGCGTTCGAAGCGTTTGTCGGCGACCAGCCGCTTCTTGTCGGCCACACCGAATGGTCCGCTTCCGGCTGGTCGGGCGAAGGCCAAGCGCGCCTCGACATTCTGCCCGCGCTCGACACCCTTCAACGCCGCATCGGATCGAACGTTGCCTTCAACCTAGCCGGCGTAGCGCGGAATCGCACCTTCGCGCTCCATGCCGAGACGCCATTTCTGGCGCTCGATCTCGAAGGCGCGCTGGATGAGGACAATCGGATCGCAGGCGCCGCCAAATTTGTCGCCACGACGGAACGGCTCTCCGACATCGCGCGCGAGTCGCCGTTCGAACTCGGCGCCGCGCGCTTAGAGGGGGAATTGCGTCAGGCGCGGGAGGTAACCGCCATTCAGGCAACGCTCGACGCTCAAGAGATCGACGCACTCGGCCGCCGCACCCGGCTCTCTGGCCCCATCGAAGCGGCGCTGACACGCGAGCTGTTCACGCTTGAGGGCGACGTGCGCACGCCGGCGGAAACGGCGGCGCTTTTCGCGAACGCGCGCCTGCATACGCAACTCGAATACGATCGCGAGCGGCAACGCTTCGCGCTCACGCGCGCGGAACTAACGGGCGATGCCCTCGCCGCTGACGCCCAGGGTTGGTCAAACCGCGACGGCGGCGAGTTCGCCGGCGAATGGCGCGTACGCCAATTAGAGGCGTTTTACGGCGGGGTGACGGGCGAAGCCGCGGGTCGGTGGCGTGCGCTTGGCGATCGCAACGAACAGAACGATCGCATCTGGACCATCGCCACGGACGGCGAAGGCAGCCGCATCGCCGGCGACTCCCCCATTCTTCCGCAATTGCTTGGGTCAACGCCGCGCCTTGACGCGCGCCTGCGTTACGAGAACGGCGGTCTGACCGTGTCGCACGCGCGTGTCGAGAGCGCTCAACTTCGCGCCGGCGCCACCGGGCGGATCGTTCGCGGCGAAGCCGACCTCGCACTTGAGGCCAGCGCGCGCGGTCCGCTTTCGTCGGGCGGGGCCGACATTTCTGGCGCCATTGACGCGACCGGACGGTTGACCGGCCCGCTGGCGCGGCCCTCTCTTTCTCTGCGCACGACGCTTTCGAGCTTTGCCGCCGGCGGCGTGATCGTCGAACACCCCGTCGTTGACTTCACGTTGGCGCCGCGCGGGGGCGTTTACGCCGGGCGCGCCTCACTCAATGGCTCGGCGCGCGGCCAGGATCTGAGCGGGGCTGCAGACCTTGCCGTCGATGCCGATGGATTCGCGCTTTCGAATCTCGATGCGCAATGGGGCGCGATGCAGGCGCAGGGCGCGGCGCGGTTTGCACGCGCTGGCGTCAGCGCCGAGCTCGATGTTAATGGCGCGATCGACGGCTTGGTTCCGGGCGTGACCGGACGGCTAGCGGGCGATGTCGCCATCGCGCCGCAATCCATCAACGTGGACGCCCGCATCGCAGGGGCGCGGGTCGGAGAGCTTCGCGTCAGTTCGGCGACGCTTCACGCCGAGGGACCGGCGGAGGCCATCGAGACGAGCTTCGAAATGCGCGGACGCTTGCGCGATGCGCCGCTCACCTTCGCTGGCACAGCCACCGTCAACGCAAAAGACGAAGCCGCGCGCATCGAAGGCCGCGGCGCTCTGGCCGACGCGCCGGTGTTCACACGCGCGCCGATCACAGCGAACTGGCGTGCGGGGCGCATCGACGCCGCACTGGATGTGGCGCTTGGCGACGGCGTCGTGCGCGCCAATTGGCAGGAACGCGGGCGCTCCCTCTCCGGGGCCGCGCAGATCGACGATGCGCCGCTCGCGCCGTTGGCGGCGATCTGGGGCGAGCGCGCCAGCGGCCGAATTGACGGCACACTCGCGCTCTCCGGCAGTGGGCGCGGCTTGAGCGGCGAAGCGGATGTCACGCTGAGCGACGCCCGCGTCTCCGGCCGCCAGCGTCAGCCGCTCGATTTGCGGATCACAGGCGCACTCACGCCAACGCGACTCACGTCCACGATCGACGCCACATCGGCGGACGGCCTCGTTGCCCGCTTCGAGGCCGACGCCCCGGTCATCACCAGCGTGGCGCCGATCCGCATTGCGCTGGCGCGCGAGCAGCGCGGGCGGGCTTCTTGGTCAGTCCGCGGACCCGCGGACGCGCTCTGGGCCGCCACCCGCCTGCCGGATCAGTCGCTGCAGGGCGCGCTCAACGGCGAAGGCACACTGAATTTCGGGGCGGGCTATCTATCGGGCGACGGCCACATCGAGATCGTCGACGGCCGCTTCGAGGACAAGCTCACGGGCGTTCGGCTTTCGGACTTAGACGCGCGCTTGCGGCTCGATGAAAGCGGCGTGAGCATTGAGACCTTCACCGCAACAGGTCCGCGCGGAGGGCGGCTCAGCGCCTCCGGCGGCAGCATCAACGACCGGCAAGGCAGCATTACCGTCGATGTCGACGCCATGCGCGTCGCCGACCGCCCGGATGCGCGCGCGGTCGCGAGCGGACAGCTCACGTTGGCTTGGGAGGGTCTGCATTCGTCGCTGACCGGCGACCTCAGCATCGTCGAGGCGAACCTCGATGTCGGGTCGAATCCACAAGCCGGAATTCCCACCCTCGATGTCGTCGAAGTCAATCGCCCTGGCGCCGACGAAGAGCCGCTCGACGAGCCGCCGCCGCGCCGCAATGGCTCGACCACGCTCAACGTCAACATCACCGCGCCCGGCCGCGTGTTCACACGCGGGCGCGGCATCGACGCCGAATGGTCTCTCGACATGCGCTTGGGCGGTACGGCGCGACGCCCGCAAGTGTTCGGCACGGCGCGCGCCATCCGCGGCACGCTCGCCCTGTCCGGCCAACCGTTCGAGATCGAGGACGCGACGATCGAATTCCCCGGCGATCCGCTCGATGCGCGGATCGACCTCACCGCTGTCCGCGACACCGCCGATCTGAGCGCCCGCATTCGTCTGACCGGCACGGCGCGCGATCCGGAAGTCGCTTTCTCTTCCAACCCGCCGCTGCCGGAGGACGAAATCCTGCCGCAGATTCTATTCGGCCGTTCGGTGGAAGACTTGTCGGCGTTCGAGGCGGCGCAGCTGGCTGCGAGCTTGGCGGCTCTGTCGGGACGCGCCTCGCTGGATATCGTCGATGCGGCGCGCGCTGCGGCAGGCCTCGATCGCTTCAATGTGCGCCAGGACGAGGATGGCGGCTTCCTGGTTGCCGGCGGGGTCTATCTGACGCGCGATGTCTATGTGGAAGTGGCGCGCACTGGGTTGGGGCAAGCGCAAACACGCGTTGAGTGGACCGTGCGCCCGCGCCTGGTTCTGGTCACCAGTTTCCTGGGCAACGGCGACCAACGCGTATCGCTGCGTTGGCGGCGGGAAAGCGATTGAGTCAGCAGGCAGCGGGCGGTAGGCAGTCGGCGTAGGCGCACCATATTCACCAACTGCCCACTCCCAACTGCCTACTGCCGATTCATGAAATTCCTCGATCAGACCAAGATCTATGTGCGCTCCGGCAATGGCGGCGCCGGCGCGGTCTCGTTCCGGCGCGAGAAGTTCATCCCGTTCGGCGGCCCGGACGGCGGCGACGGCGGCAAAGGCGGAGATGTCTGGATCGAGGCCGCCGACGGCCTCAACACGCTGATCGACTACCGCTTCCAGCAGCACTTCAAGGCGCAAACCGGCGGACACGGCATGGGCCAGAACCGCCACGGCGCCGACGGCGAGAGCCTCGTTCTGAAGGTGCCGACCGGCACGCAGGTGCTGGACGAGGACAAGGAAACCATCATCGCCGACCTCGACAAGGCCGGCATGCGCGTGCTGCTCGCGCGCGGCGGTAATGGCGGCTTCGGCAACGCCTATTTCAAGTCATCGGTGAACCAGGCGCCGCGCCATGCCAATCCGGGCCAGCAGGGCGAAGAGCGCACACTTTGGCTGCGGCTGAAGCTGATCGCCGATGCCGGCCTGGTCGGCTTGCCGAACGCGGGAAAGTCCACCTTTCTACGTGCGGTTTCGAGCGCGACGCCGAAAGTCGCCGACTATCCGTTCACGACGCTGCACCCGCACCTGGGCGTAGTGACCGTCGGCGACGGCGAGCGCTTCGTCATGGCGGATCTTCCCGGGTTGATTGAAGGCGCCGCCGAAGGCACGGGGCTGGGTACGCGCTTTCTCGGTCACGTCGAGCGATGTGTGGCTTTGGTGCATCTGATCGACGCGACCAACGAGAGCGCCACCGAAGCCTATCGCACCGTGCGCCATGAAATCGAAGCCTATGGCGCAGGCCTGGCGGAGAAACCGGAAATCGTCGCACTCAACAAGACCGACGCGATGACGCCGGCTGAAGCGAACCGCAAACGCGCCGCACTCGCGCGCGCCATCGGCAAAGAGGTGCGGCTCGTCTCGGGCGTTTCCGGCGCCGGCGTACGCGAATTGGTGAACGAGATCGCCGCCATGCTGCGCGAACGGCGTGGTGCAGAAGCTGCAAAGACCGCTCCGCCGGACGAACACTGGGCGCCCTAGAAAGCTGCATGAAGCGCAACCTGCCCCTCGCCTATCCTGGCATGAAGATCGGCCTGTTCGGCGGCAGCTTCGATCCGGCGCATGCGGGCCACGTCCATGTCGCGGAAACGGCGCTGAAGCGCCTTGGCCTCGATCGCGTCTGGTGGCTGGTGTCGCCGCAAAATCCGCTCAAGCCAACGTCGAGTGCCTTCGACGCGCGCCTGCGATCGGCGCTGGCGCTGGCGCAAGGCGCCCGCATGGTCGTCACAGACCTTGAGCGGCAGCTGGGCTGCGCCTTTACCTATCAGACGCTCCGGGCGCTCAAGGCGCTCTATCCGGGCGTCTCGTTCGTGCTGATCATGGGGGCGGACAACCTCGCGCATTTCCGGAAGTGGCGGAATTGGCGGGAGGTGGCGGCGGCGGTTCCCGTGGCGGTCGTCGCCAGACCGGGCGCCAATGTGCGCAGCCGGCTGGGAGCGCCACGGCATTGGACCTACCTAAACGCCCGCCATTACAGGGAATCTTCCTCGGCGATCCGCGCCGCGAAGCGCCCGCCTGTGGCAAAGCGCAAGGGCAAGTGATAGCCTCGGCGTTCCTGGGGTAGCAGAAGGACACACTCGCCTGTCGCCTGAAATGAAACGCGCGCCGGCCGCAAAGACCGCCGGAGAAGCTTTGGGCGGCGCCGACCGGCCCGCCCGCGGCATCGATGTCGACGCCGCCACGCAAGTGGTTCTGACTTCGCTCGACGACGACAAGGCCGAGGACATCCTCGCCCTCGACATTCGCGGCAAGTCCTCTTTCGCTGACATGCTCATCGTCGCCTCCGGGCGATCGGCGCGCCATGTGGGCGCGCTCGCGGACCATGTGATGCGCAAGCTTAAGGACGCCGGCGTCAAAGACGTGCGCGTCGAGGGCTTGCCGCAGGCCGATTGGGTGCTTGTCGACGCCGGCGATGTCGTCGTGCACCTCTTCCGTCCTGAGGTTCGCGCTTTCTACAACATCGAGAAAATCTGGTCCGGCGCCGCCACTCCCGACTCCCGTCAGAGCTGATCCGCCATGCGCGTGCTCGTCGCCGCCGTCGGCCGTCTGCGCGACGGACCGGAAGCGGCGTTGACAGCGGACTACTTGCAGCGCGCCTCGCAAGCAGGGCGGCAGATTGGCTTCAAGGGCTTCGACCTCGTCGAAGTCGAAGGCAAGCCGCCTGGAGATATGCGGGCGGAAGGCTCGGCGCTCTTTCGCGCGACCCCCGACGACGCACGCAAAATCCTTCTGGACGAGCGCGGCGCCGAATGGACATCGAGACAATTAGCGGAAAAGCTGGCGCGCTGGCGCGACGATGGCGTCGCGTGCACCACGTTTTGGATCGGCGGCGCCGATGGCGTTTCACAAGGCGTTAGGGATAACGCCGATGAAAAACTGGCTTTTGGCCGGCAAACTTGGCCGCATCGGCTGGTTCGGGTGATGATTTCCGAGCAGGTTTACCGGGCCGTGACGATCCTATGCTCTACTCCCTATCACCGGGACTGAAGATCTCGGACGGTATGGTGGTGGCAAATGGCACGAGGCGCAGCACGCGCCCGCGCCCTCGTCGCGTGCGCGGCAGGGGCGCTCGCGCTCCTGGGAACGGCGTACGCTCAAACCCAACGCACGGCGGCGCAAGCCGATCGCGACCGGCGCGCGGAAAGCCAGCGCGCGGAGCGCCTACGCGCGCAAGCGCAGGCGCTAGGCGGCGAAGTCCGTACGCTCGACGCCCGCCTGCTCGACGCCAGCCGACGCGCTGCGGAGGTCGATGCATCGGCGACCGCAGCACAGGAACGAATGATGTCGGTGCAGCTGCAGATCGCAACCGAGACCACAACACAGCGCGCTGCCCGCGATGCGCTGGAAGCATCGCTGCTCGCCGCCGCTTTCGCCGAACGGCGGCTCGAGCCGCGGGCGGCGAGAACCAGCATTGTCGCACGCGCGCTCGGGCCCGTGCACAGCGCGCAAGAGCGGCGTAGCACCCTCGCGCTCGCTGTCGCGCGCAGCGCCGAGCAAACCATCGCCGCGGAGCAGGCCGTGCTCGCCGATACGCGCGTTGCACTTGCCGAAGAACGTGGCGACATCGTCTCCCGGCTCGCTCAGCGCCGCAGCCAGCAGGTTCGACTGGCCAGCGAAGCGGCCGCAGCCGAGCGGCGAGCCCGCACCCTTGCCGCCGAGGCGCGCACCCTGCGCGAACTGGCGGCCCGGGCACACCAAGCCTCCCGCCGGCGACCCGCCAGCCCCACGGGGCCCAGCGTTATCCCCGCCGGATGGCTTGCCCCGGCCTCCGGCCAGATCACCCGCGGCTACGGCGTCCGCCAGGCCGGCGGCCCCGCCACACAGGGCGTCACCGTCCAGACCGGCCCGGCGGCTCAGATCGTGGCGCCCGCCGCAGGCGAAGTCGCCTATGCCGGGGCCTTCCGCACCTACGGCAATGTCTTGATCCTCAATCTGGATGGTGGTTACGCTCTTGTCCTCACCGGGCTCGACGCCATGGCGGTTCGGGTCGGCGAGACGGTGCGGGCTGGGCAGATCGTGGGACAAATGTCAGCCGCGGCCTCTCCGGCGCCGGAATTGTATGTGGAAGTGCGTCGGGGCGACCAACCGGTCGATCCCGGCAGATGGCTCAGCGCTCGAGGCCTCACCGCGGAGGCCGGCGTACGAGCCGGTTAACGCGAATCGGGCCCATGATACGGGCCTGGGGAGTAGACGATGCGCATAGGCTGGATTTTGGCGCCGGTCGCCGGAGCGGCGGCCCTGGTAGGCGCGCTGGCCTGGTCAGCCCCCGAGGATCGCCGCAACGGCGACGTCTATCGTCAGCTCGAATTATTCGCCGACGTGCTGACTCGCGTCGAGCAGGACTACGTCACCGAGATCGACGAAACCCAGGCGATGGAAGCGGCTATCCAGGGCATGCTTGCGTCGCTCGATCCGCACTCGTCCTACATGAACGCGGAAGACTATCGCGACATGCAGACCCAGACCCGCGGCGAGTATGGCGGGCTTGGCATTGAAGTCACCAGCGAGGATGGCGTGGTGCGCGTGGTGTCGCCGATCGACGGAACGCCGGCGGCGCGCGCTGGCATCCAGGCCGGCGACTACCTTACCGGCATTAACGGCGAAAGCATAGTCGGCTTGACGCTGAACGAAGCGGTGCAGCGCATGCGCGGCGAGATCGGCACTCAAATCACGGTGACGGTCGCGCGTGAGGGCGTCGATCCGTTTGACGTCACACTGACCCGCGAAACCATCAATGTTCGCGCCGTCACCGCGCGCGTCGAGGGCGGCGATATCGGCGTGATCCGCATCTCTACGTTCAACGAGCGCACCGGCGCGATGCTGCAGGACGCCATCCGACAAGTGAAGCGCGACACCGCCGGACGGCTGCGCGGCGTCGTGGTCGATCTGCGCAACAATCCGGGCGGCCTGCTCGATCAAGCGATCGAGGTCTCAGACGCGTTCCTTGACGGCGGCGAAGTGGTGTCCACGCGCGGTCGCCAGCCGGAAGACGTGCAACGCTACAACGCCCGCCGCGGCGACGATCTCGCCGGCGTGCCGGTGGTGGTGCTGATCAACGGCGCCTCGGCCTCGGCAGCGGAGATTGTCGCCGGCGCGCTGCAGGACCGCAACCGCGCCCTGATTGTCGGCATGGATTCGTTTGGCAAGGGCTCGGTGCAGACCGTCATTCCGCTGCAGGGCGGCCGCGACGGCGCGCTACGCCTGACGACGGCGCGCTACTACACGCCTGCAGGGCGCTCGATCCAAGGCGCAGGCATCACGCCCGACATGGAGGTCGCGGCGCGGCGCATCGACTCAGCTGAAGTCGAACGGTTGCAGCGGCTCTCGATGTCCGAGGAAGATCTGCCCAACGCGCTCGACAACGAATCTGGCGCGCATCGCAGGCAGGCGCACATCCCCGACGACCAGCCGCCGGAGAATTGGAACGCCGAAGAGGACTATCAGCTTCGGCGCGCAATGGAGTTCTTGCGCCAAGGAACGGTGGCGGAACGACTGCGCGCGCGCGCCGGCTGAGGTCGATTAACCTTCTATAAATCAATATGAAGCGCTCAACCGCGCTAGTGACGTCTGGCGCGAATTCAGCGATTCTGCGCGCCAATGATTCGCCCGCGCGTGAACCTGCGGGGCTTCGCGCAAAAACCGCCGCCTAAACCCGCGCGCCGCCTGCCGCAACTGACTCACAGAACCGCTGCGTTTGCCTTCGCGGCCGTTCTGGGCGTGGGCGCGCTCGTCTCTGTGCAGGTGTTTGGAGATCCGAGCGCCGCCGGTCCGCGGCGGGTGCTCTCGCTGCAGCCGGCCGACGCAGCCGCCGATGCGCCGCGTGTTTCGTTCGCCGACGCGGCGGAAGAAGGCGCCGACATGCAGATATTCGGCATCGAGGAATTGCCCTTTGCGGGCGAGTACGGCGAAGTGGACGCATCGGGCGAACTTCGCGTGGCGGTGGTCGAGGCGCCGAGCGCGCAGGCCAGCCGCCCTGCCTCTCCGCCGCTGCCGCGCGCGCCGCTCGCGGGGCTGACCGAAAACGGCCCCAACGGCCCGCTGCCGATCATCGGCCCCAATGGCCGCACGCCGGCGCAAGCCTACGCGCGTCCGTTCACGCCGCAACAGGGCAAGCCGGCCATCGCCATCATCATCGGCGGGCTTGGCTTCAATCAAAGCGCCACCACGCAGGCGATCGAAGAACTGCCCGCTGAAGTCACGCTGTCGTTCGTGCCCTATGCGCAGAACCTGCAGGACTGGATCAACCGCGCCCGCGCGCGCGGACATGAAGTGCTGCTCGAACTGCCCATGGAGCCCTTCGATCCGGATGCGGACGATACCGGCCCGCAGACACTGCTCGCTTCGGCGCCGGCGCAGCAAAACATCGCCCGCCTCGAACAATTGCTCTCGCGCGGGACGGGCTATTTCGGCGTCACCAATTATCAGGGCGCTCGATTTGCGACCTCGGCGCAGGCCTCGGCGCCCGTGATGCAGGCGCTGCGTCAACGCGGGCTCTCGTTCATCTCATCAGGGATCGGTCAACGCACCGCGCTCAGCATTGAGGCGCAGCGCGCCAATCTGCCGAACACCGCCGCCGACCGCATCATCGATGCGCGCCGCGAAGCCGACGCTATCGACGATCAGCTGCTGAATCTGGAAGCGCTGGCGCTGCAGAACCAGAGCGCCCTGGGCGCCGGCTTTGCCTATCCTGTGACCATGGAACAAGTTGGCCGCTGGGCCCGGGACGTCGAAACGCGAGGTTATCAACTGGCGCCAGCCTCGGCCGTGCTGAACGCGCGCGCCGCGCGCCGATGAACGCGCCGGCGGACCCGAAGCTCTATCGTCCGAACGTCGGCCTGGCGCTGTTCCACAGCAACGGGTTGGTGTTTCTGGGCAAGCGCATCGCCACCGAAGGCCCATACCAATGGCAAATGCCGCAAGGCGGGGTCGATCGCGGCGAGAAGCCGGTCGACGCCGCGTATCGCGAACTCGAGGAGGAGATTGGCGTTGCGGCAACGCATGCCGAACTGCTTGAGGAAACCGCAGACTGGCTACATTACGATTTCCCCACCGACGTGCGTTCACGCATGAAACCGCGCGGCCGCTATCTCGGCCAAAGGCAGAAGTGGTTTGCCTTCCGCTTCAAGGGACGTGACTCAGATATTAGGCTGGATGCTCACACGCCGGAATTTGTAGACTGGCGATGGGCGGCGCTCGACTCGACGCCGCAACTGGTCATACCGTTCAAGCGCCCGGTTTACGAAGAAGTGGCGCGACGGTTCAGGAAGTTTAGCGCGGGGGCTTCGAAGTGAGTTTTCCGAGGATGTGCGCCGAAGGAGCGACGCGCCCGTGAAGCGTAGCGCTATCGTCACGCCGGTCGTGTTCGTGCACGGCGCGTTTTGCGGCGGCTGGGCGTTCGACGGCTTTCGTGAGCCGTTCGAAGCCGCCGGCTTCGAGACGCATGCGCCCAACCTGCCGCATCACGAACGCGGCGCCGATCTTGAGCGGCTCGCCAACGCCGGGCTCAAGGACTACGCCCACGCGATCGGGCGTTATATCCGCGGGCTTCGTGCGCCGCCTGTCTTGGCGGGTCATTCGCTGGGCGGCCTGGTCGCGCAGCTCGCGGCGATGCACACGCCCGTGGCGGGACTTGTCTTGCTTGCGCCGAGCGCGCCGTGGGGCGTGCCGCCGACCACGCTCGACGAGCATGGCAACCATTTCGGCTTGAGTCTGCTCGGCGATTACTGGCGCAGACCGATCCCGCCAGACTACCGCGTCGCGCGCGCAACAACACTGGATCGGCTCACGCGCGAAGACGCGCGCCGCGCCTTCGCGCGTTTCGTCCCGGAGAGCGGCCGCGCCATCCGCGAAGCCGTGCAATGGTGGCTCGATCATTCGATGGCGAGCCAGGCGCCCGTCTATCGCATCAGCGCGCCGGTGCTTGGCTTGGCCGGCGGCAAGGATCGGGTGAACCCATCCAGCACGGTGCGGCGCGTCATCGGCCGCTTTCCAGGCGATCAGGCGCACTTCCACGAGTTCCCCGAGATGAGCCATTGGCTGATCGGCGAACCGGAAGCGGCGGATGTGGCGAAACTCGTCCTGCAATGGCTGGAGGCGCGCGGCGTCGGCCCGAAGCCGGTGAAGCCAAAGCGCAAGCAGCTGTCGCTATTCGGCTGGGGCGAAGGCGCGGGCGCCTAGGGTCGAACCGCGCAACGTGATCAGCACAATCTCGGGCGGATTGAGGAAGCGGACCGGCGCAATGCTCGTGCCGATCCCAGCGGTGACGTACATCTGCGCGCCGCGCTCTTCGACGAGCCCGCACCCGTAGCGTTTGTTGCGCAATGGCAGGATCGGACGTCCGACGAACGGGATCGTCACCTGACCACAATGACCGTGCCCGGCGAGCATGAGCGCCACGCCCTCCGGCGCTGTTGCGAACGGATCGGGCGAATGGCTCAGCACCAGCGTGTCCGCGCCCAAGGGCGCCCCATCGAGCGCAGCGACGAAGTCGGGTTCGCCCGTCGTGTCATCGGCGAGACCCGCAATCACCAGCGGGTCGCCGCCGGTTCGCCGGATCACGATGTGGCGATTCCACAAGGCCGCAACCCCCGCCTCTTCCAGCGCCGCCTGCACCGTGGCGCGATCGTACCAGACATCGTGATTGCCGATCACGGCGACAACGCCGTAGCGCGCACGCAGGGCGGCGAAGCTGGCAAGGCCGCCCTCGATCTGCTGGTTCTCGGCGGGCGTGCGCTCAAACGGGTGATGGTGCCCGTTCACGTAGTCGCCAAGCAGAACCACAAGCTCAGGGCGAAGGGCGTTCACGCGCTGAACAAGGCGTCCGACTCGCGCCGCGTCGACATGCGGGCCGCCGACGTGGGTATCGCTGATCGTTGCAATGGTGATGGGGGCGCCGCGCCAATCGTCGCTGACGATCTCGACGCGCCGGACAACCAGCCGGTTGGGTTCGACAAACCATGCGTAGATGTTGAGCCAATAGGCCGTCTCGACCACGGCGATGGCGGCGAACAATGCCCAGCGTTTGCGGGGGCTAAGCTTGTCCCAGCGGCGAAGCAACCACACAGATGCGAGGATGATGAGCGGCAATCCAACCGCCGCGCCGATCGTGGCCGGCAGAAGTTGCGGATGAAAGAAATCTGGCATCGGCGCATCCTAGCGCCAAGCGCTCCCTAGCGCGCTATTGCCGCCTTGATCGTTTCCAGGCGGACGAGCGCCCGCTGCGCGGCGTCCTTCTTGGCCTCGGTGTTGGCGTCGCGCAGATCTTCCTGCGCGTTCTTGAGGTCCTGCTCGAGCTTCGCCGGCTCGATGTCAGCAAGATCGACGGCTTCTTCAGCGAGCACCGTCAGGCCTTCCGGAGTAACATCGGCGAACCCGCCATTGACGAAGATGCGCCGCTCGGCGCCGTCATTGATCACACGCAGCGCGCCCGGCTTGACCACGCTCATCACCGGTGCGTGATTGGGCGACACGCCGAACTCACCCTCCGAGCCCGGGACGACGACGTGATCCACTTCGCCGTTGAACAATTCGCGCTCCGGCGAAACCAGCGCAAAGCTCAGCTTGTCGGCCATATCAATTCTGCCTCGCCATCGCGGTCACGCGAATCATGAATTTCGGATCCTGCACGCGGCCCTTGGCGTAGATTACGTCCAGGATCGCCAAGTGATTGTTCGGAAGCTTGATATCGTAGGTGCGAAGATTGAAGCCAGGCGCCTCTTTGTGCGCTTCATCCTTGGCCAGCTTGGCGGCGGGTTGGTGTTTCTTGATCTGCGCTTCGAGCGCCGAGAGCCCCTTGTCGTAGTCCGCAGCAGCGTACCAGATCGTCGTGTAGGCGCCGTCGGTATGAAAAAACACGCCGCTATCGCCAACCGGATAGAACAGGGTGTCGCCGATGTCGGCCATACCCAAGTCCGCCTTTTCGGCCGGACCGAGCACGCGCGGCGACACGCCGATCTTTCCCTTCACCGTTCCGGCGATGGCCGCTATCGCCCCCTCTACGGCGAGCTTCGCGGCGACTTCGCTGTGCTTCACTTGTCCCAACATGTTCATTGCCTGCGAATTTGAGCGCCAATCTTGACCCAGAACCGCGCAGGCTTGGCGCCGTGTTCGCTATACTCGACGACGACGTGCGCGACCCGGGAATTACCGCAGTCGACCTCGTAGTTCCTTCGCCTCTGCTTTGGAACCGGCAAGGCCTCATCGCCGAGCTGCTTCACTCGGTACTTCTGCTTCATTGCGGCATCGGTGGCCGCCAACGCGCGGTCATAGTCGCCATCCATAAACCACACGGTCGCGACCGAACCGCTCATGTCAATGTAGACGCCCCCCGCTTGCCCCAGTGCATAGAAGTAGGTCTGCCCGTTCTGCGGAAGGCCTGCCTCCGCACGTTCCAATTCAGTTGCGGGAACAGGAGCGAAAGGCATCTTGCCTTGCACGTTGCCGGCGACATGCGCCAGCGCGCCATCGATGAGCATGACGGCGAGCTGGCTATGAGTGTAGCCGGCGGCGGCCATCACGCCGCCTCAGCCGCAAGACGCTGCGCCTTGGCGACCGCTTCTTCGATCGAGCCGACCATGTAGAACGCCGGCTCCGGCAGGTGGTCGTACTCGCCGTTCACCAACCCCTTGAAGCCGCGCACGGTGTCCTTCAGCTCGACGAGCTTGCCCGGCGAACCGGTGAAGGCTTCGGCGACGTGGAACGGCTG
>FKKE01008554.1_pt1 | contig 31751 bp, 25 predicted proteins | sample 1106331 | NCBI WGS metagenome assembly FKKE01 (sample SAMEA3931202, study PRJEB13176) | freshwater metagenome | biome: Drinking water system; feature: drinking water; material: freshwater | place: China | collected 2013-02-06
GTATCCGGTCTTACCTGCAATGCTACAGTATCCACTACACGAACTCTGACAGAATCAGAATTGATACAACCATTATCATTCAACAAAACTTTATACCATGTAGTTACTTTAGGATATACAAATGGGGTAGCTGTATTTGCAGCAATGATATTGTAATTCGGTGTCCAGGAAAAAACTCCCATGCCTGTTGCTGATAACTGCAAAGTATCTATATCACAAATAAGCGTATCACGAAATGCAAGTGTGATTGGAGGTTTATCAATAATGGTGATATCCTTATATACAGTATCAACACAACCTTTAGTACTTTGAACTATTAATTGCACATTCTTTAAACCAACAGCGGGGTACGTATAAACAGGATTTTGCAATCGAGATGTATCATTGAGCACCGTTGTTTCTCCAAAATCCCAACGCCACCTGTTTACTGCGCCATAAACAGTTGTAGAAGCATCGGTAAATTGTGTTGGTTTATTTACACAAATACCCGAGTATGTAAAGTCAGGAAAGAAACCAGGATAAACTCCAAGTTGCATTTCAGCAGAATCAGAACACTGATCGCCGGGGTTTACAACCAGCTTTACTGTATAAATTCCTGTGTCAGGATAAGTATAGGAAGGAGCATCAAGATTTGAAGTATCGTTTGTAACACTGGTAACTCCAAAATCCCAATGCCATGCATAGATCAATGAGGAAGGAGTTTGGTTTGCAAAAGCAACATTGAAATCGTCGCAATATGTTGCCGATATAGGCAATTGTGCTGCGACAAAATCACAGTCGGCTACTTTTAAAATAAAATCTTTTCGATGAGTATTTATTAAAACGCCATTCCGGTATTCATTTACACAAACTGCAATTACATAAGAACCTGCACCCGGTGCAATTCCGGTAATGATACCTGTACTTGGATTGATAGTAACACTAGTACCTAATGGATTGAAGCCAGAATAACCACCACCATAAGGAACAATGGCGTAAGGAGGCGGTGGTGGATTGGCAACTACAGGACTTCCCTCTGTGCCGCCATCATAAGCTTCGCAAAATTCATAAACAAGAGCATCTCCATCAGGATCTTCAGCACTAAAATCAAGAGTAAAATTCCTGTTTTGGCAAACCAATGCAGTATCTCTTAAATAAAACTCAGGACTTGAATTATGGTTACTCGACATGGGGCCGATTGTACTACTGCCAGCAATGCTCCCAACATAGGTAGCACCAACGCCAACAGCTTGCGACAAATTTGAAATATTATCTACACGACAACACCGCTGGAATGTGATCCAATATCCCATCTGATTATGTGGAAGTGTAACTGTAAAGTAATAGAACCCTACCTGGTAACATACGATAGGTGCATTTATTATACAAGGTACATTGCCACTTTTTTGAATGGTTTCAATATGATCAAGGTTCACTGTAAATGGCGAACCAGATACCGGTGCATTACTCAGCTTGTCGAAAATTCCAATATTTACTGTAGGATCAAGTTGCGCACCTGTAGATTGGCAGTCTCTGAAAAGTCTTAACGTTATTCTATACTGGCTTGTACCCGTTGTAGGACCGTATCCAATCCATTCATAAAATATCTCACCACCGGCAATATGCCTTGCAAATAATGGCGCTGAAAGAAGCACACACATTATAACCAATAATTTTTTCATGCCGGGTAATGCTCAGATGATGATTTCAGTTCAAAGTTTAGTCTGAAAGCCTTTGCCTGTGGAATAGTTTCCAGCGGGCCGGGATCTGATCTTGAAATTACTAAAAAGTTTGCCGTATAAATTATTTTCAGCGCTTTTAAGTAAAAGACCCAATTAAATAAACGAATGCTGCTCCGGCAAAGTTGTTAGACAATAAAAGAAAAATCCCCTCAAAAGGGGATCTAAAGTATTTTTTGAAAAACAATTACCGGATAAGCACCACCGTCCCTTTCTTGAAGTGAACATTGCCGAGGATATCGGTTGCTCTTACCAGCCACACAAATGTGCCGCTGTTTTGTTTTCTGCCTTGTATCGTTCCATCCCAACCTTTGCCATCATTCAGAGGATTAGAGTAAACAAGATCTCCCCAGCGATTATATACACGGAAATAATCAATTGTCTTCATGCCCACATAGATCGGCCGGAACACATCATTTCTTCCATCGCCATTTGGAGTAAAACCTGATGGTACAAAAATTTCAGGGCCTGTTTTATAAACTCTTATTGTAATACTATCTGTATCTGTACAACCTGCCTGGTCAGCTACAGTAACCACATAGGTTACATATTCAGGATTTCCATCAAGCATTGCAATAGGTCCCTGTATATTCGGATTATCCAATCCTGTTGCCGGCGACCATTGATATGTAACGCCACCTGTTGCTTTCAATTGCAATGGTAAGCTGGCAATGATCACTGTATCATTTCCTGCATAGGCATTTACTTTTGGTAAAACAGTTACCGTAACAGTATCATAACTCGGCTTAGGACATCCGGAAGAAGGATTGCTTGCCGATAAAATATAGGAAGTGGTATTTGGCGGAGTTGCCATTGGATTCAGCACATTCGGATCATTAAGGCTTGATGCATTTAACCATGTATAGGTTGAGCCATTTGTTTGTGCATTTAATTGTGTTGTTCCATTATAACAGATCGTAATATCATTACCGGCATTTACAGTGGGCCGTGGCACAACAGTGACAATAACATCTTCTGTTGCCACGCAATTTCCAATTCTTGATCCGATCTGGTAGGTAGTAGTGGTTGATGGTGTTGCAACAGGATTTAAAATATTCGGATTGCTTAGTGTTGGATCAGGCAGCCACGAATATTGCAAGCCATCTGTAGTTGCCAAAAGTTGTACAGGATCATTTGCACAAATGGAAGTATCATTACTTGCCGTAAGGTTCACAGAGTTCACAACCCTTACTCTTACAGTATCTGTATTCCGGCAACCATTTTCATTGAACTCTACTGTATATGTAGTCGTTACTGCCGGCCATACGGATGGTGTTACTGAAGTTGAATTAGCGATATTATAATTAGGTGTCCATGATATTGCTCCAGTGCTGCCCGTAGCACTCAGTTGAATAGTATCATTGCATATCAGCGTATCCTTAAAGGCCATGGTGATTGTTGGCTTATCAATAATATCCACTGTCCGGTATATAGTATCGCGGCATCCTCTATCAGTGCCTACAATAAGTTCAGCAGTATAACTGCCAACAGCGGTATAAGTGTATTGCGGGTTTCGCTGTCGTGCTGTATCACTTAATATAGAAGGGACACCAAAATCATATCTCCAGAAATTAACGGATCCATAATTTGTAGTGGTCTGATCAATGAATTGAACCGGTTGGTTCATACACATGCCCACATGAGTAAAGCTGGGAAAGAAGCCCGGGTATACTCTTACCTCTGCTGTAGTAGAATCAGAACAAGGCTGATTTCTATTGGCAACAACTTTTACAGTGTATACCCCCGTATCAGGGTAAGTATAAGTAGGACCGGAAAGATTTGAAGTATCTGCAAGTGTTGTAAGATCACCAAAATCCCAGAAATAACTATTGATAAGAGAACTGGGCGAAAGATTACTGAATGTTACAGTATAATCATTACAATTGACATAGCCGTTTGGTTCAAGTGTTACTGTAGCTACATCACAATCGGAAACACGGATATGAAGATCCTTACGCTGTGTAGCAATCAATTGCCCCAAACGCCATTCATTAACACAAACCGTAACCACATACAAACCGGCAGCAGGTGCAGTACCACTTATTATTCCAGTGGTGGCATTAATATTAACTCCTGTACCCATAGGGGTTGAGCCACTGTATGGTGAATTATAGTTTAACGGTGTATAGGGAGGGGGTAATGGTGGATTGGGAGCATTGTTTCCCGGCGAAGTGGTATAACCAGAACAGAAAGTATATGATAAAGAATCACCATCGGCATCAAATGCATTAAAGCTATATTGAAAATCATAACCTGAGCAAATAATGACCGTGTCTGCTCCTGCAAATCTTGCACTATTATTGGTAGGTCCAGTAGATGATGGTTCAAAACCGGGGATCTCTGCTGTATAAGTAGAACCAAAAGAACTTGACGGAGCTGTTATGTTTGTAATCCCGGAAAGACGGCAACATCTTTGAAAAACTATGGTATAACCATTTTGTGTGGATGGCAATGTTACCTGGAAATTATAAAGTGCAATATCAAATGAGACTATGGGCGGAGAAATTATACAGGGATTGGGTGTTGTTAATGTAGTATTGTAAAATTGAGTTTGTGCCACCGTGCCACTCCACGCAAGCAGGTTAGTGCCTTTTTGGTAAATGGCAATATTTTGACTTGCCTCCAACTGTGGTCCGCCACCTGCCGGATCACGAAAAAGCTTAAGAGTAACTGAATAAGTGTAATTATTGCCGGATTGTCCAACAAAAATGTAATACATCTCACCGCCTGATATGTGATTTGCGTATGTAGATAAAAACGTAGATAAAATAACAATAAGGCTTGAAAGCAGTTTCTTCATTTTTCTAAGGCTGACTTAGTTTTCATTCAAAAATTCAAGCAATACCCGGTTGGCTATTTCAGGCTCCTCCATCATTCCCATATGGCCGGATTTTTTCAGGATGTGAATGTAGGATTTTTCGGGCAGATGGCATTGTTTTAAGACATCGTTTAAGGGGATGGCATTATCATATTCACCAGCTATGAACAAAACTGGATTTTTTGTGTTTTTCAGAACGTTGGTCCGGTCGGATCGCTTCATCATAGCCTCGTAATAAACCACCAGGGCATCGGAAGAAAAGTATTCCAAACTTGAAATAAATTCAGTGATGAGGTTTGGAGTTTGGAGTTTGGTGTCGGGAGAAAAAAGATTTGGTACTGCTGTTTTTAAAAATTCAAAGCCACCATGTTGTTTAATGAAATCAATTCCTTTTTTCCTCGTTGCTTTTTTCTCTTCATTGTCGGCATAAACAGAAGAATGAAAAAGACCAAATGCATTTACATGATTCCAGTATTTTTCTACGAGTGCCAATGTAATATAACCACCCATGCTATGACCAATAACAGTACATTCATCAATATTTTCTTCATGAATGATGGAATGCAATACTTTAGCCATTCCTTCCATGCTCATGTCATTGATCATTTCTGATCTTCCTGAGCCGGGCAGATCAGGAATAATCAGGTTGAATTGGGTCTTTAAATATTTCACCTGCAGGTTCCAGACATTCCCATCTTCACCAAAGCCGTGTACAAGCATTACTGGTTTACCACTGCCAATGCTCCGGTAAAAGATGTTTTTGTTTTCGTATAGAATTGTTTTTTCCATTTTATGAATTTAAACCACTGCGTGCACGGCGGTACACAGTGCTGTGTTTCTTAGTGACCGCTGTGGTTTTTTTCTTACTCAAATAAAAACTCCTGACGAGAATTATGCCAACTACAAATAATAAAGTGGCGTTGAATTGCTGAGGCAGAAAGAACCATGCCACTAATAAGGCAATTGTAAAAAAGAAAATGACCCGGAAATAATTATTTACCCATTTCTTTTTACTGAACAACATAAAAGCAACGGGTATATGTGTGGGAAATGCCCATAGTAAATTGAAATTATCCCTCGTCATGGCATGATCGGTTGCAAACCACATGAAAAGAATTACTATGCCAATGATTCCAAGAGTAAGAAAGAAAAAGAAATCGAATACTTTAAAGAACAAGCTCCATTTGCTGCGTGTTAAAAAGCTTACTACAGCAACAATTAAAAATAGTATTCCAAAAACTAAAAAGGGAGTTATGCGGCTTTTAGTTTTGTAAGCATCAAAATAATTTAGCAACACTTTTTTTTCGCCTACTACCGGTTGGCCATTCAATGCAGAGCTGTCAAAAGCCATCAACAAATAATTGGGAAGGAACATTGCTTCCCGGTTGGTAATTTTTTTATCTATCGGGCTGCCCAGCAAAATATCAATTCCAAATTTGCTCCATTGCTGGCCACCACGGTCAAGATAACTATGTATAAGATGGCGAAATGTTGTACTACCGGGATGTGGTACAATATTTTTTGTATCTAATGTGTCACCCACAGCTTTTTCCAGCATATCACGAAGTCGTGTAGTACAATTGTCGTAATTGAAATCATACCTGTAATATTTGTTCTCTTCCTTAGCATTTTCAAAAAGTGCTGCTACAAGTTTTTGTTTTTCGGGGCAGGAAATATTTATTGATTGTTCGGTAACTCCTCTTTTGAAATAATCATACTCTTCCAAAAAACCATTTAAAGAATCAATGGAAACAAAATATAAAAGCTTTCCTTTTACAAATTTTTCATAAAAATCAGGGTCATAAAAATCAAAAGTGCCATAATTAAATACCAGATCATAAGCCCTGGTACTATCGGTAACTCTGAATGCACTATGGCCAAATGAGGAATATAATTCTTTACCCGGTGTACAGGTAAGCAGGCTGATGCGAAGGCCGCAAGTATCCTGTGCAAAAGATGAAAAGTGAAAAGTATAAAGTGAAAAGAAAAGAATAAGTTTCTTCACTGTATTTGTTTAAGTAAAAATAAAAGTTTATTTCACGCAAAGGCGCTAAGATTTCGCTAAGAAGCAAAGATTTCATATTTGCAGAATAAAATTACAGAACGTACAAGTGAGTGACACAACTGAAGTTGATAGTAGTAATGACGCCTGGTTCATAATAAGCATCAGATTGCTTTGGCCTTACAATCTTTAAAATTGAATATTGATTCATCAGCGGCCTCGCAATGACGAAGGCATCTTCAACCTAAGTTCCCCTTTAGGTGGACAGGGCCATTACCGGCTGCTGTAATTCGGTGCTTCTCTTGTTACTTCCACATCATGCGGATGACTTTCTTTCATTCCGGCATTGGTGATCTTTACAAAGGTTGCTTTTTTTAATTCTTCAAGATTGCCTGCGCCGCAATAACCCATACCTGCACGCAGACCGCCAGTGTATTGATAAACGATCTCTTTCAATGTTCCTTTGTATGCAACACGACCCTCAATTCCTTCCGGAACAAATTTTTTGATATCATCTTCCACATCCTGGAAATAACGATCGCTGCTGCCTGTACTCATGGCACCTAATGAACCCATGCCACGATATTCTTTGAACTTTCTTCCTTCGTAGATGATGGTTTCACCCGGACTTTCTTCTGTACCGGCAAACACACTTCCCATCATCACACAATCGGCGCCTGCAGCCAATGCTTTTACCACATCACCTGTATAGCGAATGCCACCATCAGCAATGATGGGGATATTCTTTTGCTTCAATACTGAATAAGCTTCCATTACTGCTGTCAATTGCGGCACACCGGCACCGGCAACAATACGTGTTGTACAAATTGAACCGGGTCCGATACCCACTTTTACACAATCGGCGCCGGCATCAGCTAATGTCTTTGCTCCTTCAGCAGTCCCCACATTACCGGCAATAACATTTAATTTTTTAAAATTCTTTTTTACTTCTTTCAAAGCGCCGATAACTCCTTTGCTATGACCGTGTGCACTATCCAGGCAGATTACATCAACACCAACATTCTGCAAGGCATCAACACGATCGAGCATATCTCTTGTAATACCAACACCGGCGCCAACCAATAATCTTCCGAAAGAATCTTTTACAGCATTCGGATGACTTTTTAATTTCAAAATATCACTGTAAGTAAAAAGTCCTTTTAGTTTTCCCTGCTTATCAATGATGGGAAGTTTTTCAACTTTTGTTTTCTTAAAAAGTTGTTCGGCTTTTTTCAGATCGGTTCCTTCAGGCGCCGTGTACAAATTTTCTTTTGTCATTACCTCACTTACTTTTCTTTTGGGATCATCTTCAAAACGCAGGTCACGGTTGGTAAGAATGCCCACTAACTTATTTGCTTTGTCAACAATCGGAATGCCACCGATCTTATTTTCTTTCATGAGTCGTAATGCATCACCGATAGTAGCATTTGCCAGCAATGTTACCGGGTCGAGGATCAAGCCGCTTTCGCTTCTTTTTACTTTTCTCACCTGCGCTGCCTGTTCTTCAATGCTCATATTTTTATGAAGAATGCCAAGCCCCCCTTCTCTTGCCAGGGCGATAGCAAGATTGGCTTCTGTTACGGTATCCATAGCTGCTGAAAGTAAAGGAATGTTCAATGAAATTTCTTTTGTCAGGCGGGTCTTTATTTCAACATCTCTTGGCACTACCTGGCTGTAGCCGGGCATCAATAAAACGTCATCAAACGTAAGTCCTTCGGTGAAAAATTTTTGAGGATTGTCTGTAGTGGGAGTATTTCTTGTTGCCATGTGCAAAGATAGGGGAAACAGAAAAAGTCAAAAGTCAAAAGTCAAAATTAAGATTTAAAAGAGCATCACCGGATGCATGACTTCCATTTTTTGACTTTTGCATTATCTTATCATCGTCACCGTCCCTTTTTTTAAAACTTTTTGTCCCGTATCACGGTTGGTATAAGTAAGCATCCAAACATAAGTGCCTGTTCCCTGCAAGCTTCCCTTGAATTTTCCATCCCATCTTTTTTTCCAGTCATTTGATTCAAATAACAATTGTCCCCAGCGGTTATAAATCCTGAATTGATAGTTGTCCGCTTTCAGTGCATTATGCGGACCAAAATTATCATTGAGCCCATCATTGTTTGGGGTAAACCCTGTAGGCACATCAGTAGTACAAAAATCCAGAACTGTGATCAGTTTAGTTACACTATCACTGCAACCCAGTGCCTGGTTAGTTACAACCAATTTTACCGGGTATTTTATTTCCCTGCTAAGAGTAGGAAATAAAAACGGAGGTGGATCTTTTATATAAGAAGTTGCCAAAGAACCAAAATTCCATCGCCAGCTATCAATGGTACCGGTGCTTGTATTGGTAACGGTAAGTTTATCTTCAGGACAAATTATATCATCAGCTGTAAAAGATGCTTTTACTTCATTGTTTAAGGTGATCGTTTGCAAAACTGAATCTGTGCAAACGCCATTGCTTACAGATAATTTTACCTGGTTTATGCTCGATGCAGAAAAAATAGCCGATGCAGTTTGTGTAGTAATTGGAGGAAATGCATTGATACTCCAGGTCCATTTATTTACATCATGTGCGCCATCATGTGAAAAGAAAACAGTGTCTTTTGTACAACCATAATTGATGCTATACCGGAAATCTGCGTTTACCGTATCGGCCGCTGTAAAGTTCAATGAATGCAATGGAGTTTCCTGTCCGCATTCATCAACAACTACATTGCCATCCGATCCGGCTTTTAATGTAACCGTATAAATTCCTTTTGTATAAACAGGCGAAGTGAATTTTACAACAATATATTCTGTATTTCCATTTATACAATTACCACCTGCGCTGCTTACAGTTACCGGTGTGGGACCTGAAATGGAAAAATCAGTTCCGTTGGCTGCAATCGTACTACAATTGATTTTTTTAGGAAAATAAATTCTTATTGAATCAGGAGCACATTTTAATTTGCCAACACTATCGGCAAATATGGGTTGTGGTGCTGCATAAGTGAACGATGCGACCTCGCCCTGGGGGATCAGGTTATCACAATTATCACGAAGCGTGTTGCCATCGGTACCGTTATTGATAACCACATTGTAATTGCCATTAGGAAGTGGCGATGCCAATGTTAAAGTGATCTCGTCAAAATCAAATCCAAACGAACAGGAATCTGGAGTTGCTGATAAAACCGTAGTGATGGCAGGAGAAATACTGAATTCAGAACCATTTGTTGTAATACTATTACATTTTACTTTCTTGTTCAATTTTACTGTAACCTTTACTCCATCACAATCAGCTTTTGCACTTGCTAAATGTGGGGTAGTGGGATCGGTAATGACTGCTGTACCGCCGCCAAATGAAAGATCATAACCGCTTTGTCCGTCAGTAAAATGACTGACCATTAATAAATATTCATGACCGGCGATCAGTGTTGGCATTGCTGCAAAGGTGGGTGCATTACCGGCGGGATCAGAAGCACACTGTATATAGTTTACTCCTGTTGCTGATGCACCGGTATTACCATACGTACCTGCCCAGTTGCCGGTAACAACTAAAGAGGTGTTGGTAAAAATATCATCAGGATTAAATCCGGTTATATCCCAAAGCTGCCAGTCATAATCTTCATTGGCAGCCAGCGGAGAAATTAAAAAACCCAATGTACCGCTAACGTAGCAGGTGAATTTATAAAAGAAAGGATTCTTATTTTGATAAGAGGCACCCCCCGGCTGATTGGAACAGCCGGGAACAAAAATATTGGTAGTAGCACAAATAGGAACAGAACTCTGATGAAACACGGTAGTGCCACAAACGGGAAATGCAGTTGAAGGAGTTTGTCCAAGCTGGGTACAGGCCTGTCCGAAATTTTCTTTGCTTAGTAAAAAGAATAAAAAGGATAAGAGGTGATATTTTAAAAGCAGTATCAAGGGATCGACCTGGTCAATTGTTTTTTTACTTGCTAATAAGACAACAAGTTACTTTAAAACGTTGCCCCGTTCATCTTTTGCAAAAGTTTTAACTATCAATTGAGTTTGTAAAGTTTGCCGGGTAAAGTGGAAACCACCCCCTGCAACTCAAGATTTAATATAGCTGCTGCCATAGAACTGCTGCTTAAGCCACTTTTAAAATTGAGTTCATCAACATGAATGAGGTCTTTTTCTTTTAGTATATCAACAATTATTTTTTCATCTTTTGAAAGCTCAATAAATAATTCTTTCTGACCACGAACTCCGGGTTTCTGACTTTTCTCTTCCCATCCCATTACTTCTATCAGTTCTTCAGCATCTGTCAGCAACATGGCTTTATTATTTCTTATTAAAAAGTTGCATCCTGCACTTTTATTATCAGATACTCTTCCCGGTAATGCAAATACATCTTTGTTATACCCGTTTGCCAGTTCAGCTGTGATCATACTGCCCCCTTTCTCTTTGGTTTCAATTACAACAGTAGCATCACTCATTCCTGCAACAATTCTATTTCTTGTTGGAAAATTATGTTTATCGGGTTTTGTATTGCTTCTGAATTCAGTAAGCAACCCGCCTCCATGCTTCAACATATCTTTTGCCAGGTGCGAATGATCCGGAGGATAGATCTGATCAAGACCATGTGCCAGCACAGCAACAGTGGGAAGCTCATTTTTTATGGCGGCTTTATGTGCAATGGCGTCAATTCCGTAAGCCATACCGCTTATTACCAGGATCTGTTGAGAAGAAAGTTCTTTGAGCAGGCTTTCTGTTTGCTGCTTTCCATAATCAGAATTATTTCTGGTTCCAATGATCGCAATGATCTTTGAAGCATTCAGATCTGCATCGCCTTTATAAAATAAAAGGGTAGGAGAGTCGTAACAATTCAATAAACGTTTCGGGTAATCATTATCAGTAAGGAAAAGCGGTTTGATTTTATATTTTTCAATGAACCTGATTTCTTCTTCCGCTTTTGAAAAATCATTGAATGCTTTGATCGATCGGGCTCTTATTTCACCGATGCCGTCAATTTTTTCAAGTAAAGGAAGCTTTGCTTTAAAAATATTTTCAGCAGAACCAAATTGCTGTGCCAATATTTTTGCATGCACACAGCCGATGTTGGGCACTTCTGTAAGGGCAAGCTGGTAAAGGAGTTCGGAGTTCATAGTTCTTAGTCAATGGTCTTCAAATATAGTGTGAACTCCCGACTCCGAACTATTGACTACTGACTAATGACTTTCATTTCAGTGCGGCGATTCAATGCTTTTCCATCCTCTGTTTTATTATCGGCCACAGGTTGTGTTTCGCCAAATCCTTTTGCGGTTAAGCGTTGTGCTGAGATATTTTTAGCAACCAGATAATTCACAACGGCTTTAGCCCTGTTGTTTGACAACACAAGATTATCTGCAGGCTTACCTACATTATCCGTATGCCCGCTGATCTGGATCCTTACTGTAGGATTTTCATTCATTAACTGCACAAGTTTATCCAGTTCGGCTTCTGATTCAGGTTTCAGATCAAATTTATTTACATCAAAAAATACATTCTTTAAAACAATGGAAGCATTCGCTTCAATCGGTTGCAGCGGAATATTTTTTTCATAAGTAGAATCTGGTGACCGGTCGCTTAAAAAGAAATTATCAGAGTAAAACAGATACCCTTTTCTATTTACATTGAATGCATAATCTTTTCCAACGGGTAATGTGATCAGGTAATTTCCTTTTTCATCTGTTTGTACTTTTGAAATAAGTTGCTTTGTGTTTAAATCGATCAATTCCACTGCAGAAGGCAAACCTTTTGTTGTTTTTTTATCAAACACCTGGCCTTTTACCCATAATGTTTTATTCGGACGAATATTATCCGGCAATTCAAAACTGTAAATGTCAAGGCCGCCTTTGCTATCTGCTCTGTCACTTGCATAGTATGCAGTCTTTGCATCAGCTGCTATAAATAAGGTGCCTTCATCATAAATTGTATTTATAGGGTAGCCTAAATTTTCTGGTACACTCCAATCGCTTTTTGGACCTTTCCTGGCAAAGAAAAGATCGGGCCCTCCATATCCTTGTAAGCCATTTGATGTAAAAAAAAGGGTTTGATTATCGGCATGTATAAAAGGGCTGGCTTCATCACCCGAAGTATTTATTTGCGGACCAAGATTTTCGGGTGTTGTCCATTCGCCATTTAATTGCAAATGCGAAACATAAATATCCGAGCCCCCATACCCGCCGGGCCGTCTGCTGGCAAAATAAAGATCCCGTTTATCCGGTGACAGGCACGGTTGCGATTCCCATTGATCAGTATTTATTTTTCCGCCAAGATTCATTCCTTCACTCCAGCCTTGCGGTGTAAGAACAGAAATATAAATATCGCAACTACCCCACCCATCCTGCCTGTTGCATGCTGTAAATACCAACCACTGACCATCGGGTGATATCATTTGTGCACCTTCGTTCTGATCGGTATTTACATTACCACCAAGCGGTGCTGCTTTTATCCAATCTTTTCCATCAAATTTTGCAGAAAAAAAATCTTCATCAAATCCCCGCAGTCTTCTTGTAAAGAAAAATTCTTTTCCGTCAATTGTTAAACAAGGAAGATATTCTGATTCGGCACTGTTTATTTTATCTCCTGCATTTTTTGGAGCAAACTGGTAATTGCGGCCTGCATTCTTTTTTTCCTGTGCTAAAGCAAATTCAAAGCAACGCTTACGATACTCACCGGCTTTGCGGCTGGCCTCACCTAATTTTGTATTGCTTAAATATTGTTCTACAACTTCCAAAGCTTTGCTGAAATTTCCCATACCTGCAAGATTAATAGCATAAGGAAGCTTATAAAGCCGTGTTGCAAAAGAATCTTTTCTTAATGCTTTTTCATAATACTGGGTGGAAAGATCCGGCTTCCGTAGCTGGCCATATACCCCGGCAAGCGATAAATATGCATCAATATAGTTTGTATCAAGGTAAATGGCTTGTAATAAATAACTGATCGCATCATCAAAACGGTTGTCGGTTGCTTTGGCAATTCCTTCATTATACATTTTAACTGCCTTAGGATTTATTTTACCGGGATCGGAGACTTGTGCATTGGCGAAATGGACATTGAACAACAGATAAAAGGCAGCAGATAAGATGTACAAAAATTTTTTCATGAATATTGTAAAATTCGATAACGAAACTACTTCTTTTTTATTCCTTTATAAGCAAATAAAAGTTAAGAGGACAGAACCTTATTTAGCGTTGCATGCTTTAATGTTTATTGCCCGCAGCTTGTATCTCATAGCTCATAGCTCATAGCTTTTCCTAAGGCACATTAATATACTTATGTATCTGCAGGCTTAGCTCCCATTTGGGATGTTGTTTTATATAATCAATTATTTGCGGGGTCATTTCAGCGGCTTTATCCCATTCTGGTTGCAAATAAAGTTTGCAGGTTGAAGATACCATGGCTGCATATTTTTCAGCCCAGTCAAAATCACTTTTATTGAACACAACGATCTTTAATTCATTTGCAAATGGAATGATGCCGGGTAGGGGAGCTTTAAATTTTTTTGGTGATAAACAGATCCAATCCCATGAGCCGCTTAATGAATACGCTCCTGAAGTTTCTATATGCGTTTTATATCCTGCAGCCTGTAATTCTGTGGTTAGAAAAGTAAGATCATGCATTAATGGTTCGCCGCCAGTTATAACAACGATCTCTGCCGGCGTTTTTTTTATTTCTTCAATCAGCCTGCTGATCTCATACTTCGGATGTCTTTCAGCATCCCAGCTGTCTTTTACATCACACCAAACACACCCTACATCACAACCCCCTAATCGTATAAAATAAGCAGCTTTGCCCTGGTGGTAACCTTCACCCTGTAAAGTATAGAAGTGCTCCATCACAGGAAGAGATGAAGAAGTTTGAGATTTAAGATTTGGGGTTTGAGATTTCATTATCACATTATCAAATTTGCACATCAGCACTTTTAATTCTTCATCATGCAGGATTTATAAGTATTGTTCAGTAATGCGGCAATCGTCATTGGCCCCACGCCACCGGGCACCGGAGTTATCCAGGAACATTTAGGAGCTACCTTTTCATAATCAACATCGCCTCTTAATCTGAATCCGCTTTTTTTAGATTCATCTTTTACTCTTGTTATACCCACATCAATTACAATAGCACCTTCTTTTATCCAATCTTCTTTTACAAATTCAGGACGCCCCAATGCTGCCACAACAATATCTGCAGTGCGACATAACTCTGCAATATTTTTTGTTTTAGAATGACAAAGCGTAACAGTACAGTTTCCCGGATTTTTATTTTCACTTAATAAAACACTCATGGGCCTGCCAACTATATTACTGCGGCCGATCACTACGGCATGCATTCCCGTTGTATCGATCTTATAATGCTCAAGCATCAGCATAATACCGTGAGGAGTTGCCGGTATAAAAGTTGGTAAACCCTGCACCATTCTTCCCACACTTACAGGATGAAAGCCATCCACATCTTTATCGGGGCTTATGGTGTTTATCACCTGTTCATCTGAAATATGTTTTGGCAAAGGAAGCTGTACAAGTATTCCATCAACTTCAGGATCATCATTCAACTCCTGTATTTTCTCCAGCAATAAATGCTCCGAGATATCTGGCTGAAATCTTATCAATGTTGATTGAAAGCCCACTTCTTCGCATGATTTTACTTTAGAAGCAACATAGGTTTCGCTGGCGCCGTCATTACCTACTAAAATTGCAGCCAGGTGGGGAACTTTTTTTCCTGCTGCGAAAAGTTGGGCGACATCTATTTTCAGCTGGTCTTTTACAGCCTGTGATACTTTTTTACCATCTAAAATTTGCATGGCGCAAAGGTAGGGGTGGAAAAATTAAAGCTGAATCAAAAGAATATTACTCACAATTTTGATTTGCTTAAATTTTTGTAATAGTTTTAAGTTATAAGGCTCTGAGAAAGTAATACCAAAAACTTTCTTATGTTAATTCCTTATTGTTACGCTGATCTCCCACCACCAAAAGATTTATTGAATTTAATTTCAAAGAAACATCTTCATTCCTTGTTTAAAAAGTACTTTAAATAAATAAACCCCAATGAAATTATTAAGATTAATATCTGGTCTTTCATTGATTTTTTTACTAAATGCTGCCTCTTGTAAAAAACCACCATACAAGGCTGATTTTTTTAATATTAAAGGATATGTTATAGGGAAAGAGACTTGCAATGTAGATGAATCCAAAGATTATTGGCTATTGGACATGACAGTTAAAATTGATACGCCACAATATGGCGATACTCTTACCTTAAATGGCACAACCTACACAAATGTTCTTAAGACAAAGGATTTATCCCCTCAACTTAAACAAATTGGGTTAAAGGTTTCCATTGACTACAAAACAATAACTTCTAACAAAATTCAAACAGCCGGATGTAATGCTACAAATCCACAAACGTATCTGATAAAAGAAATATTCATTATAAACCAAGGAAGAATACCTTAATTATTAATTGCTATAAACTAAATTTTTATTCAATGAAAAAAATATTTTTATTATTGATTAATATTATTACGTTATTTAAAATCGCAACTTCACAAATATTAACTCAATCAACATCTTCGACATTAATAGTTTCACAAATTCCTGGTTATTCGGAGATTTCATCAATTAATACGAGAATTTTCAACTATACACCATCTGTACCTCCAACTCCACCAAATCCAATTGATGAGGTACCACAACAGAAGATCCAAAAGAATATCGCTTTGGGGATGTGCTTTCAGTAAATATTACTATGGGAGATGGAAATATTACAACTACTTCGCTTGGGAAAGTTTGGACATTAAGGATTAGTATTCCAAATGCATTAAACGTCGGATTAACCTTTAACCAGTTTTCATTATCCTCTATTGCCGAAATGTATGTTTATAATGATGCAACGACAACACTGAAAGGAGTAATAAAAAGCGAACATTTTACTGTTCCAAGACCGATCTCAATTGCACCATTAAAGGGTAATGCTATAATCATTTACATTTTAGAGAGAAATAATTTCTCTTCGTTTCAAAGTAATATTTTAATTCAAAAGCTCGTAGCTGGCTTCCAGGAAGTTGATGATGTTGGGGATGCTGGAGGGCAATCACAAAGAGCTTCTGTTAATTGTAATCCTCATGTAATATGTCAACCAGGAAGAATGATGTCTGCCAGAGCAGTTGCAAGAACATCAATGGATGGGCATTTATGTACAGGAACTTTATTAAATAATGAATTAAACAATGGAAGGGCATTTTTTCTTACTGCGTTTCATTGTATAGATAATGGTGGCGGGATCTTTGGATGGGAGGATGGTGAAATTGATGCGGATGAAGAGGCAGCCTTGGCTAATATGGTTTTTCAATTTCAGTTTTGGCGTACCGAATGTAATGGGAATGTAAATAATACATTTGTTGAATTTTCGGGTGCTGTTTTAAGGGCACAATATCAAAACAGTGACATGGTATTATTGGAGTTAATTGATCCACCCGGCATTGGAGATGGGGTAAATTATGCAGGTTGGAGCAGGCAAACTAATGCACCAAGTGAAAACGGCTCTTTTATACTTCATCATCCTGAGGGAGTTGATATGCGGGTTACTAGTACAAGAACTGTTAATCATTTTCTTTGGAACAATTTTTTTTGGACAGCGCATTATTCGTCTGGAACTGTTGCAGGAGGATCTTCTGGAGCTGCGCTTTTTAATGAGTTTAACCAAGTAGTCGGTCAATTAAAAGGAGGCTGGAGTAATTGTAATCATACAACATTTGGAGATAGGTATGGAAAATTTTATCATTCATGGAATAATGGAGGTTTGCAAGATTGGCTTTCGCCGGTTCAGGGATTGCAAAATACATCCATCTTACAATTATCACCATTAACAATTGCAGGAAGCGGAACAATTCTTTGCACTACTCCAACACAGTATAGTGTTCCTGGAAACTTATTAGGATGCACTTATAATTGGACTGTAAGTAGTAATCTACAAATAACTAGTGGTCAAGGGACGGGTACGGTTATGGTGGCTGGAAATCCTAATGCTTCAAATCAAAATGGAACGATTCAGGTAACGATTACGGATAGCAAAGGAAGAAACAGAGTTGCTACTGCCACATTAAATGTTTTTATAGGGATGCCTACTCCAAGTTATGTTCTTACACCACTTGAAGGTGACTTTTGTCAAAATCAGCTTTACGAAGCAATAGGTTCAAGCAGTGTTTCTGGCATAAGTTATAATTGGACAGTAAATGGGGTTTTAGATTCATACCATGGATATAAATTAAAAAAACGATTCCCCGCTAATACCACGACAATTTCGCTGACTGTGAGTAATGCTGCATGTGGAAATTCGGCGGCTACAAGTCAAACCTTTATTTGTAGTAGCGGAAGATTTATTGTTTCACCTAACCCCTCAGGTCATAATATAAAAGTGAAAGCAAAGGATATTGCCTCATTTATCAATATAAGAATTGTTGATAAACTCGGCAATGTTAAAAAAGACATGCATTTCCCGGCTAATTCGAAACTGGCAGATATTAACATTTCCAATTTACCTGTTGATATTTACAGTGTTCAAATATTTGATGGTATTTCCTGGTCTGCTATTTTGTTAAGTGTAAAGAGATAGTTTTTTAATTTACAAATTATTAAAGCAGCTATAAAAAGCCGCTTTAATAATTTTGGTTTTATAGATTTTGTTTTCAAGACTCATCATTTTACTTACAGAAAAATTAACTGCTTGAAGAAAACCTGCATTATCCTCCTGCTGTTTTCTTGCTTTAATTCAATCGGGCAAACTGTTCGTCGCCCTGTTGCTGCACTTTATACCGGTCTTGGCGCTTACAGTTTAAATCATGTTGATGTTTTTTCATTTACCAATAACCAGGCATCGCTGGCGCAAATGAAAAATGCTGCTGCAGGTGTTTATGGCGAAAGAAGATTTATGCTGGATGAATTGAGTCTTTATCAACTGGCAATTGCAGTGCCAACCAGTTCAGGAAATTTTGGAGTAAAAGCAGGGTATTTTGGATTCAATGAATATAATGAATCACAAATTGGATTGGCTTATGCAAGAAAGCTTGGATCAAAAATAGATGTGGGGGTACAATTCAATTATAATGGGATTCAGATCAGTGGTTATGGAAATTCTTCGGCTATCAATTTTGAGATCGGTGCAATACTTCATTTAACTGATAAGTTGAATGCAGGTGTACATGCCTATAATCCGGTGGGTGGTAAGTTTGGAAAAAATGCAGAAGAGAAGTTGGCTTCCGTTTATACTGTTGGTTTTGGCTATGAAGCTTCAGATAAGTTTTTTGTAAGTGCAGAAATTGAAAAGGAAGAAGATCAGGCAGTAAATGTAAATGCAGGAATGCAATACAGATTTTTACCTCAAATAATGGCAAGAGCAGGCATTGCCACTAATACATCAAATGTATATGCAGGCATAGGATTATTTTTAAAAACTTTCCGGATTGATGTAGTGGCAAGTCATCATCCACAGTTGGGAGTTACACCGGGTTTGAAGCTTGTTTATGAATTTAAGAAAAAGAAAACTGAGTAAAGAATGGTATTTCGTTTTATCATACTTCTTTTATTTACCATTCAGCATTCACAATTCACCTTTTCACAGGAGCCCACAACAGAACAGCAATTAGAAAATCTTACGGACGCCGATCAAAGCGAAACAGAAGATGATAGTTACCTGCAACAACTGGAGCAATTCAGAAAAAACCCGATCAATCTGAATACGGCTGATGAAAACGATCTGCGGGAATTAAGGATCCTTTCTGATCTGCAGATATCAAATCTTGTTTCGTACAGAAAATTATTAGGAAAATTTATAAGTGTTTATGAATTGCAGGCAATCCCATCATGGGATATCTACACAATAAAAAAAATTTTACCTTTTATTACCCTGGCAGCATCAATCAGCATTAAGGATGTTTTTAAAACCAGGTTCAAAGGGGGGGATCATTCTTTGTTATTCCGTTTCTCCCAGGTTTTAGAAAGATCAAAAGGTTTTGACAAAACAACAAGTGGCACAAAATATCTGGGTAGTCCGCAAAGATTTTTTTTCCGCTATCGCTACCAGTATAAAAATTTATTGCAATACGGAATTGTAGGGGATAAAGATGCCGGTGAGCAGTTTTTTAAAGGAGCACAAAACAAGGGATTTGATTTTTACTCGTTTCATTTATTTGCAAGAAAGGTCGGCGCTATTCAATCATTAGCCATTGGAGATTTTACAGTAAATATGGGGCAGGGATTGATCCAGTGGCAAAGCCTGGCATTTAGAAAAAGTGTTGATGTGCTTGGGCTGAAAAGACAGTCGCCGGTTTTGCGTCCATATAATTCGGCAGGGGAATTTAATTTTCATCGTGGCGCCGGTATTACTGTTCAGAAAGGAAATTTTGAAGTAACAGCTTTCGCATCTTACAGAAAACTCAGCGCCAATTTTGTGGCTGATACTGTAAACAATGAGGAATTCATTTCTTCTTTCCTGAATTCAGGATATCATCGTACAGAAAGTGAGATAGCAGACAGAAATAAATTAAGACAATTGGCATTTGGTGGTAGTATTAAATATAAAGCTGCTAACTGGCATGCGGGTATCAATGCCATCAATTTTAATTTTTCATCGCCTGTACAAAAAAGACCAGAACCTTATAATATCTATGCTATAAGTGGAAAAAGCTGGGGGAATTATAGCGTTGATTACAGTTACACTTATCGCAACCTTCATTTTTTTGGTGAAGCAGCAGTGGATAAAAATTTCAGCAAAGCTTTGCTGAATGGTTTATTGATCAGTGTAGATCCAAGAGTTGATCTTTCATTTCTCCATCGCAAGATCGATCAGCAATACCAGGCTGTGAATGGAAATGCATATACAGAAAATACTTATCCTACAAATGAAAACGGGTTTTTTACCGGTATTAGCATCCGGCCGTTTGCCGGGTGGAGATTTGATGGATATGTTGATGTATTTAAATTTCCATGGTTAAAATATTTGATTGATGCGCCAAGCAGTGGCAAGGATTTTTTAGCACAAATAACGTACACGCCTAATAAACAACTTGAGATCTATACAAGATACAGAACTGAAACAAAACAAGGGAATCAATCAAACAATAATACCGCAACCAATTATCTTGTAAACCTGCCAAGACAAAACTGGAGAACCCAAATTAATTTCAGGATCGATCCATCTTTTTCTATCAGGAGCCGTATTGAATTATTATGGTATGCAAAAAAAACAGGGAATGCGGAAAATGGGTTTCTTGGTTTTTTTGATTTTATGTATAAACCAATGCTTAAAAAGTATAATGCTAATATCAGGCTGCAATATTTTGAAACCGATGGTTACAATTCAAGATTATATGCATATGAGAATGATGTGCTATACTATTATGCGATCCCTGTTTTTTTCAATAAAGGATGGAAATACTATTTAAATATCAGTTATGACCTGAGCCCAAAGATTTCTTTTTGGTTAAAATGGGCCCAGACTATCTATAATAATGTAGAAACGATAGGTTCAGGGCTGGATGAGATACCCGGAACATCAAAATCTGAATTAAGGATTCTGGGACGTATTTTATTGTAAATAAAACAGATGTTTTAGTTGAATTTTATTCTTTGTTAAAAATTTGTTTACCTTGCGGCAGCATTTTTAAAAAATGCGATGTCTTATAACATTATCCTTACTCATGAAAATTTTCGGTTTCGACTCAAAATCAAGTATTTATTTAATCAAAAATTGATCTCCACATGAGAAAATTTGCATCACTGTTTGTGACGGCGATTCTATGCTCTTTGCTTGTATTCGCCCAGAACCGGACGATTTCCGGTACTGTAACAGATGCGAATGGAAAAGCAATTCCATTTGCTTCCGTTACTGTGAAAGGCACCAAAAATGGTGTTACTGCTGATGCTGATGGAAAGTTCACCATTAAAGGTGTTGCATCAGGCACTGTATTAGTTGTTTCATCAGTTGGTTTTGATGATAAGGAGCTTACAGTAGGAACATCTAACGATGTCAGTATTTCTTTATCTCCAACAGCCGGTAGTAATCTTACCGAGGTTGTTGTTACAAGTGCATTTGGTATCAAAAAATCGCAAAGGACAACTCCTTACAGTTCACAAGTTGTAAAAAGCGACCAGTTGAACATCATTCCACAAACCAACGTTGTTGAGGCACTTGCTGGTAAAATAGCAGGTGTGCAGGTAAGAGCTCAGTCAAATGCAAAATTGGATAACTCAGACTTCCTCCGTATCCGCGGTGGTTTATCATTGGGTGACCTTGGACCAATCTTCGTTGTTGATGGTACAATTGTCAATTCTTTTGATATCAACCCTGACGATGTTGAGGATGTAACAGTATTAAAAGGCGCTAATGCAACTGCACTTTTTGGTGAAAGAGCAACAGGTGGGGCAATAGTAATTAATACAAAGAAAAGAGGTCCTAAACAAGGTATCGGTGTTGAAATAACTCAAAGCGTGATGGCAGATAACGTTTATATCCTGCCTAAATACCAAAATCTTTATGCTGGTGGCACCAATGATGTTATGAATCAATATACCTACCAGGCAGGACAGCCTACTGAATGGCAGGCATTGAATGGTAAATATTTTCATGATTATACTGATGATGCAAGCTGGGGTCCTCGTATGACAGGACAGGAATACATTCCGTGGTATGCATGGTTCCCGGGCACTCAGTATTCTTTCAAAACAGCTCCATTAGTTGCTCAGCCAGATAATAACAGGGATTTCTGGAACACTGGAGTTACTACAACAACTAATGCTGCATTTTCAAAAAGTGGACCTGGTAGTAACATAAGAATTTCTTATACTAACCAGAACATTCAGGGTATCATTCCTAATTCAAACTCTATACGTCATACATTGTTCATGACAGGTTCAATAGATCTGAACAATCATTTTACTGCCGGAGTGAATTCAACATATTCTACACAAAGGATACGTGGTGAATTCGATGATGGTTATGCAAACAATTCAGCAGGTTCATTCACACAATGGTTCCATCGTGATCTTGATATGGGTATCATGAAGGAGTTAAGAAACCTTACTTCTCCTTACGGAGCTTATGCTTCCTGGAACTTCTTAACGAATCCTGATGGAGCTACCGGTTATAAAGATATTATTGGAAACTACTGGTATAACTTTTATACTTATTTCCAAAACCAGAATAACTTACAGGCAAGAGACCGTTTCTTCGGCGATTTTTATGTGCAGTATAAAATGAATAATCATTTTAATATCAAAGCAACTGTACGTAAGAACCAGATCACAACTTTCTATGAGAATATCACTACTTCAGCGCTTCAGAAAAGTGCCGGACAAAGTGGTTACTTAGCACGTTATGCAACCGGCGAAACTTATTATCGTGAGTATAACTATGAGGCACTTGCTAATTACACAAATACTTTCTTTGGTAATAAACTGGCTGTAAATGTTAATGGTGGTGCAAACGTTCTTGACATAGAGCAAAAATCAGTAACTATGAATACCAATAACGGTTTGAATGTTCCTGATTATTATGCTATCAATAACTCTGTTGCTCAGCCAAGTGTTGGTAACGGACGCAGCAATTCAAAAGTTAATTCACTTTTTGCAAGCGGTGATCTTGAGTGGAACAAATTTGCCAGCATCACATTTGCAGTAAGAAATGACTGGTATTCTGCAAACCCTACAGATGGTAAGAATGTTGACCTTCTTTCACCATCAGTTGGTGCTTCATTTATTTTTAGTGAGTTCACTAAGAGCAGCCTTCCATGGTTGAGTTTTGGTAAAGTATTCGGTGGTTGGGGTCGTAAACCAAGACCTTTGAATACATATCAGAACAACTTTGGTTATACTACAGGACAGTTTCTTTGGAATGGCAACTTCCTGATGACAACTCCAAACACTACAGTTGACCCTGACCTGATTGGTAGTACTGTTACTACTTACGAAGCAGGTATTGACTTACGTTTCTTAAAAGGTCGCTTAGGATTAAATGTTCTTTATTACAATGAAGATAATGACGGCGAACCGTTGAACGTTCCTGTTAGTGGTGTGAGTGGTTTTACAACAATTGCTCAAAACTCAGTACATGTAAAACGTGAAGGTATCGAGGTTCAGATCAATGCAAGCCCGGTTAAAGGAAAGAACTTTAGTTGGGATATTACAAAAACCTTTGGTTACCTGATCAAGAATCCTGTAATTTCTATCAGCGGAGTTGCAAGTGGCAGACAATTATTAGCAGGCGGTGCATTCGGTACCCGTTTTGCCCGTGCATTCCAGGAAGTAGGAAAAGATTGGGGTCAGTTGATTGGTGGTGGTATCAAACGTAATGCTGAAGGTTTGATGGTTGTTAATCCGACTACAGGCTTATATGTTGCTGATGCAGATAAGCATTGGGGTTCAGTTGTTCCAAAAACAACTGGTGGTTTTCTCAATACATTCCAATACAAAGATTTCGTTTTGAATTTCAGCCTTGACTATCAGATCGGCGGTAAATTCTTCTCACTTTCTGAGAACTGGGGTAACTTCTCTGGTATTCTAGATGAAACTGCAGCAACAAACGATAAAGGTAAAAATGTACGTGACGCTGTTGCAGATGGTGGTGGTGTGCATGTAGTAGGAGTTAGCTCTGTTGATGAAAAAACACCCGTAAACATGTATGTTGAAGGTTATGATTATTTCCATCAGTTTTATTTTGGTAGAATTGCTGAGCCTTTTGTTCACGATCTTACTTTTGTTAAGATAAGGGAAGCAAGTTTTGGTTACAGAATTCCTGTTAAAAAGATCGGTGGAGTTAGCAAATATATTCAGGGAGCTACATTCTCAATAATTGCCCGCAATCCATGGATCATTCACAGAGATTCTGAAAACTTCGATCCAGCTGAAATTTCAGGTGTTCAGGGTGAAGATGGCCAGTTACCAGGTGTTCGTTCATTTGGTGCCAGCCTTAAACTTACATTCTAATTTTATTAATAAAAGAAAAATAAATACAATGAAACTCATAAAAATAACTTCACTATCCCTAATCGCCGGTTCTATGTTAATTGGCACAGGATGCGTAAGGAAGCTTGGTGAGTTTGGCGATACCAACATCAATCCCGGAATTGTGGCCCAGCCTATTACAGCGGCACTTTATACCAATGCGTTGTCACAAATGGGAGGAGAGGTATGGTCGACTACACCCGGTTTTTATGCCCAGGTTTATTCTGAAACACAATACACTGAGGCATCCCGTTATGCCAGAACCCAGGCTGATTTCGGTGGGTACTATTCAGGTGTTTTGTTTGATCTTCAGAACATCATCAACTTCAACATTTCTAACCCGGATAAAGCAGCGGCTTATGGTTCTAATGCAAACCAAATTGCAACTGCAAGAATATTAAAAGCATGGTGGTTTTTAAGAGTAACAGATGCATGGGGCAATGTTCCTTATTCACAGGCTTTGCAATTTAAGGGAGAAATTCCTTATGATGATCAGCAGGCTATTTATACTGATCTGTTGAAGGAATTAAAAGAAGCGGTTGCCCAGTTTGATGGTGGCGCTACTTTCCAGGGAGATATTCTGCTTGGTGGAGACATAAACAGGTGGAAAAAATTTGCTAACTCACTTCGCCTGATGATGGGTGTTCGGATAGCTAAAGTGGATCCAAACAAAGGAAAGGCTGAAGTATTGGATGCACTTGCTAGTTCTGGTGGCGTACTTACTTCTTTTACTGAAGATGTAAAACTTGCTTATCCTGGTGGTAACTTCCTGAATCCATTCTATAACTATTACAATATTACCCAGCGTCGTGATATTGCAGTAAGTGCAACACTTACAGATTTTATGAACACTAACGGTGATAAAAGAGTTTTGTCATACGGTTCAGAATCTACAACTAATCCAGGAACTGTAAAAGGATTCCCTTATGGTCTTGAGCGTTCTGCAGCTGTTACCTGGGCAAACCAAAATGTGGATTGGGCCCGTGTTATCAGCAATTCAATGAGAACTGCAACCATGCCAATGTATATTCTTACTGCATCACAGGTTTATCTTGCCCGTGCACAAGCTGCACAAATGGGATGGACTGCTGAAAATGCCGCAACTATGTATGCAAACGGTATTGAGCAGGGATGGCGTCAATGGGGTGTATATAATGCAGCTAATCTTGCTGCTTATATGGCTGACCCAGATATATCACTTGCTGGTGGAAGCCAAATGTCAAAAATTTTCCGTCAGCGCTGGATCGCAGCATATCCTGATGGACAAGAGGCATTTAATATCTGGAGAGAAGCAAACGGTAATGGCAATAATTACCTTGTACTTACTCCAGCTCCTGGTACAACAACAGGTATTCCACGCAGGTTAGCTATTGCACAAATACAATTTGACCTTAACCCTGAACACACTAATGCAGTTGCAGCTCTTTATACCGTTAATGGTGAAAAAGATTCGCAATATGCAAGAGTATGGTGGGATAAGCCATAAATAGTTTAGCCAGAACTAACTGTTAATAAAAAAGTGGGGTAAAATTTTACCCCACTTTTGTTTTTTAGAGCAATATTTATTTAACTTTATCGCTGCCATTCTAACTGAAAACAAATATTTATTATGAGAAAAGTTCTACAACAACTACTTTTCATTTCTGCCATTGCATTTTTTTTGATTTCATGCGAGAAAGGAGAAGAGCCATTTCCAACATCGCTCAATACTGAAAAAACAATTGTGTCTTTACCTGATGCTGCAGTGGGTCCGCTTAAAACCATTGCACTTGATTTAAACCCGGGAGTGTTGACACTTAACGTATTGGAAATTGTAAGAGCAACAAAAACAGTAGCAGAATTAAATAGCCCACTTACTGTAAAGATCAAACTGCAGAATGCAGTGATCTCAGATCCCAGTTCAGGAGCAGTACAGGAACTTCCAAGAAATCTTTATACCAATCATCCTGATAACCCTTTTGACGGCCAGTACTGGACTATTACATTTCAGCCAAATGAATGGAAAAAACATCTGAAAATACTGCTTGATCCATCAACTCTTATTTCTTTGACAAGCAGAGTTGGGCTAGGATTTCAGATCGCTGATGTAGGAAATGCACAAATCAGCGATTCCAGGTTTCAGTTAGGTGTGGAAATAAGTGCTAAAAATCAATGGGACGGTGTGTATGCTCTTACCTGGACAAATTATCACCCATCAGCAAATCCTGGTTATACAGGATCAACAACCGAAATACAGCTAAGAACAACCGGTGCGAACAAGGGTAAAATGTTTTGGCCCCTTGCAAATGTATTTTCATGTCCATCTATTTTAAATGGTAACTTATCCTATTTCCTTGCTCAGGAGCCTGAGTACACTATTAACACATCAACAAATGCTGTTACAGTCCAAAATGCTGCGCCTGGTGCCACTGTATTTTATTCAATGGCTACTGGTTTTACTTCAAGATATGAGCCGGCAACAAAAACATTTTATGTAAAATGGGGTTATAACTATGGTGCTGGTGGTGCATTTGATCCGGCAACTACAAGAGAATGGACGCAAACCTTTACTTATTTAAGACCGAGATAAAATATTTTTTACAATAATGTAGAGACTGCACTTGTTGCAGTCTTTTTTATTTTATTTTACACATAATTTTTCAAGATGGAACAACAACAACAGCCAAACCAGTTAAATATTGAGATATCAGAAGAAGTAGCCGAAGGGTCTTATGCTAATCTTGCTATCATCACTCACTCACATGCAGAATTTGTAATTGATTTTGTAAATGTGATGCCGGGTACTCCGAAAAGTAAAGTGAAGTCAAGGATAATTTTTACACCTCAGCATGCCAAACGATTCATGAAAGCCTTGACAGAAAATATTTCAAGATATGAAGCTGCGAATGGTGCAATAAAAGATCTTGAGGATATACAATTGCCACTCAATTTCGGAGGACCTACAGCACAGGCTTAGTCGTTAGATTTTTTGATTTGAGGGTTGATGTTATTTCAAAACGCAAATTACAAAAGTCCTTCATCAGCAAAGCTAAAATAACCTGCATCGCTAACGATCATGTGGTCGAGTACACGGATGTCAAAATATTTTGCAGCTTCTTTTACTTTATTTGTGAGGTCTTCATCAGCCCTGCTTGGTCTTAAGCTGCCAGAAGGATGATTATGACAAAGTATGATGCTTACTGCATCTTCTTCCAGTGCTTTTTTAAGAATGATCCTGGGGTCGGCAACTGTTCCGGTAATGCCACCTTCACTTACAATTTCAAAGTGATTTATTTTATTTGCCCTGTTCAGGAACATTACAGCAAACACTTCATGCCTGTAATCTTTCAGCTTAGCGATACAATAATCGGCAATATCATTACTAGTTGAAATGATCTTCTTCTGCAATGCTCCGCTGGTTTGTCTTCTTCTTCCTAATTCTAATGCTGCTGCAATAGTGATGGCTTTTGCCTCCCCAATACCTTTTATTTTCATCAGGTCTTTTACAGAAAGCTTCCCCAGCTCAGAGAGATTGTCTTTACTAAGCTTCAGAATATCTTTAGCAAGATCAACCGCTGTCTTTTCTTTTGAACCATTATGGATAAGTATAGCAAGCAATTCTGAATCACTCAAAGTAGCGGCTCCATTAAATAGTAATTTTTCTCGTGGCCTGTCGTCTTTTGCCCAATGTTTAATTGAGTACTTCTGCTCTTGCATCAGCCAAGATTAGGAAATATTTTAGGCTCAGCAAATACAACTTTTGGGTAATGCACCCGGAAGTTGATCCAAACCCAGCCAGACCGGATAACTAAAATAGAAAAACCAGGAAGTGCAGTTATCCGTGAGGGCTTTGAAAAACTAAACCAATACCGTATGAAAAACAGATCTGTATCTACATTTGGAGCTATGCACCCAATCCTTTTTTTTGCCGGTGTTTATATTGTAGTGTTATTTTTTTCAATTTTTATTTGTTCTGCTCTTTTTTACAGCTGCAATACTTCTGAAACCGGAAGCTATACACAGCAGGAGCAAAAGGCACCGGAAACTGAAAGAAATAACAATGTTATTGCTGCTGTAAAATAGCATGCATTAAGACCCATCAACATTTTCCTCACCCATCTTTTTGATTTGGGGTGAAGTATTATCTTCGCCGCACCAAAGAAATCCTCTCAAGGAGTCATTTTGACCTTTGGATTAATCAAAAAGCGAACATGTCAGCCGCCAAAATATTTGCAGGTACGGGCTCCCAGGGTTTAGCAGAACAGATCTGCAGAAGCTATGGAAGCCGTTTGGGAAAAGTAAATATCCAACGATTCAGTGATGGTGAAATGCTGCCTACCTTTATGGAAAGCATCCGGGGCGATTTTGTTTTCCTTGTTCAAAGCACTCATTCTCCTTCTGATAATCTCATGGAGCTTCTTTTGATGATCGATGCCGCAAAGAGGGCCTCGGCTTACAAAATAATTGCGGTGATCCCTTATTATGGGTATGCCAGGCAGGATAGAAAAGATAAACCTCGTGTAGCCATTGGAAGCAAGCTGGTGGCCAATATGATACAGGCAGCCGGCGCAAACAGGCTGATCACTATGGACCTTCATGCCCCTCAGATCCAGGGGTATTTTGATATTCCCGTTGACCATCTCGATAGCCACGCAGTTTTTATTCCTTACATTGAAAATCTGAGGCTTGAAAACCTTACCTTTGCCGCCCCTGATGTAGGAAGTGCTAACAGGATCAGAGAAATAGCAAGCTATTTTGAGGCCGAGATGGTGATCTGCGATAAGCATAGGAAAAGAGCAAATGAAATTGCAAGCATGGTAGTGATAGGGGATGTAGCCGACAGGGACGTAGTGATTATTGATGATATCTGCGATACAGGCGGCACATTGGCAAAAAGCGCAGCTCTTTTAAAAGAAAAAGGTGCAAGAAGTGTAAGGGCATTGATCACACACCCGGTTCTCAGCGGTAAAGCGTATGAGAATATTGAGAAAAGTGTGCTGGAAGAACTGGTGGTTTGTGATACAATTCCCCTGAGACAAAGCACACCAAAAATAAAAGTGATCTCTGTTGCTGATCTGTTTGCTGTTGCCATCAGGAATGCATTTGAGAATAAAAGTATCACAGGTTTGTTTGTGCATTCGCAGAGAAAAGACAGATGATGTCTTTCAGATCATCCGATCAACATGAAAAATGACCTGTGATGAACAGAATTACGAAAGCCTTGTTATATAAGTAAAATCACTAGTAATTAAATAAACAATATAAAAATGAAATCAATTACAATCGAAGGACAACTGAGGACCGAAACCGGGAAGAAAGCCACCCGCCAACTTCGCTCTCAGGACCTGGTGCCCGGTGTAATTTATGGCGGTGAAAAGGAGATCAGTTTTGCTGCTCCTTCACTGGCTTTTAAACCACTTGTGTACACACCAGAATTTCAACAGGCCATTATCAAATTAAATGGCAGTACGTACAATTGCATTTTGAAAGACCTGCAATTTGACAAGATAACTGACAGGCTTATTCATATAGACCTGCTTGAACTGGTAGAAGGTAAAAAAGTGATCGCTGATATTCCGATAAAATTCACAGGAGCAGCAAAGGGTGTAAAAGAAGGTGGCCACCTGATTATTAAAATGAAATCCCTTAAAGTAAAATCGTTGCCAAAGCATCTGAAAGAGCATATTGAAGTGGATATTTCAAATCTTGAATTGAATGGAAATATTCGTGTGGAAGATGTAAAAGAGAGCAACTATGAAATATTGAATTCTCCAAGAATTCCGATTGCATCAGTAGTGCTGACACGTCAATTGAAACAAGAGGAAGCCACAGCAACACCTGCTGCCGGCGCTGCCCCAGCGGCAGGAGCTGCTGCCCCTGCTGCGGGAGCCACTACTCCAGCTGCCCCGGCAAAAGAAGAGAAAGGAAAGAAATAATAGTTGAAGAATATTTAATGAAACCCATCTGCCCCGGGCGGATGGGTTTTTTATATATGAGATTTGAAGTTGTTATCTTTAAAAAGTTATGAAGTTTTTGATCGTTGGACTAGGCAATGCCGGGAATGAGTACACTCACACAAGACATAATATCGGTTTTGATGTGGTGAATGCTTTTGTATCCAGGCATAATGGAAAGTTTTCTTCCGGAAGGCTGGCATATGTAGCTGAAGTAAAATGGAAAGGAAAGATCTTTGTTTGCATTTGTCCTACAACATATATGAACCTGAGCGGTAATGCAGTGAAGTATTGGATGGAGAAAGAAAAGGTATCTTTTGAAAATATGCTGATCATTACAGACGATGTGGCTTTGCCGCTTTCAAAAATGAGGCTACGTCCTTCTGGCAGTAATGGTGGTCACAATGGATTGAAAAGTGTAGAAGCTTCCCTGGCATCAAGAGAATATCCACGGTTACGGTTTGGTATTGGTAACAATTATCCAAAAGGTCTGCAGGCAGATTTTGTTTTAAGCAAATGGAAAAAAGATGAAGAGCCGCTGGTAAAAATAAAAATTGAAAAAGCAGTGGATGTGATCGAAAGTTTTGCAACAAGAGGTATATCCCTTACAATGAATGAAGTGAATAGCACGGAATATTCAGTCTGATTGAAGCTATCTTGATCTTTCATTCATTAATCTTAACCGATGACACAGGATTTTTATGAAACCCCTTGCCACTTCCGGTCTTTCATCAAGTAATTCATAAAAGGGCTCCTGGTCTATTTTATACAAAATACATTCTGAACCGGTAGTAGCACTGGCTGATCTTGTATCGGCATCCAGTAGCGATAGCTCGCCAAAGACATCTTTGTCTTTCAGGATTGCAAGCGTTGTATCTCCTTTATGTATCCTTATAGTACCCTTTTCGATAATGTACATGCAATCACCTGTTTCACCTTCTTTGAATATCCCGATACCGGGCTCGTAGTTCAGTTCCTTCATCAGGGGAGCCAGGTCCGCTAAAATATTTTCCGGGGTATCCTTAAAAATATCAAGTGACTTAAGTAACAGTACTTTTTCAACAAGCAAAAGCCTGTTTGTATGTCTGTGTTCCATAAATTAAAAATAAACATTTCACTGTGCATACAAGGCTGTTTCTTTTAACAGAAGGTTTTCAGCATCGCTGAACTTTTTTATCAGCAGGGGGTCGATGGGAACATTTGATTTTTTAGAAGTATACATAGCGATCGCCTTGGTCCATGAATTATAAAATATGGGTCTTTCCGTGAGAATTTTTGAAAATATATTTTCAACCTGCTTTATAT
>FKKE01005029.1_pt1 | contig 31593 bp, 28 predicted proteins | sample 1106331 | NCBI WGS metagenome assembly FKKE01 (sample SAMEA3931202, study PRJEB13176) | freshwater metagenome | biome: Drinking water system; feature: drinking water; material: freshwater | place: China | collected 2013-02-06
TATGGGATTATTGGGTGTCTAGGTCTTTTTACTAGATGAATTGCTCGACGGTTTGCTTGCAAATATTGGCTGTGGCAGGTCGATATTTCACAAACGCGCTCAGAGACTGACTTCCTTACAGCAATTTTTTGTTTTATTGCTCAGTATATGTTTTTGGGGCAGCGCAGTTATTTTGTTGTTCTGGCTAACCGAGTCTTTCTGGAAGAGCCAGTCATTATGGTTAACTGTTCCCATTGGGCTCATTGCTTTTTATCTACTGTGGGAAGTTGGCATCTGGTTTGGTCTGATGTTTGCTGAGCCGTTCTCAAAGAAGGCTTCTAAAAAAGTTGAATAAGCCGTAGAACAATTTTCTGGAAAACGTGCTCAACGGCTAGCGCGGTTTCGCAGTTCTCAGTGAAACGTTATCCGGCTCGATGAAATCATGAGATTTGTTAGCGCGCGCAATATGTTTGGCCGGTGGTCAAATGGCTGGGACAAATACCAATCGTATGTCCACCTGGCGAATCTAGAACAGGTTCGTTCGATCGACCCGTTACTCAATAGCTTCGTCGGGGCGTCAAAGGATTTATACTGTAAGACCGGGCAACCTATGGAACGTCTTTCTGAACTGCCTGCCCTTGAGAATGAACATCAGTATTATCAATTCGTCGTTCTCGATCCGGAGGATGATCAACTTGAGGCCATTAGCGATCTCACCTTATTAGGCTACGACCTCACTGGACCTAATATTAGTTCTGGTACCTCTGCTCTACTTAACTGCGGAGTATGGGAAGGGCGACTAGCAGAGATTTCCAATCGGAGAAACAAGTTTGGTTTGTTAAGCTTCGGCGACGCAGTCCTTGCCACTAAGCTCCTTCCTGAAGAATGGGGAGTCGATGAGCCGCATGCAGTAGCAGTGATAAGAGCTCTGTACGAGATTAACCCGGCGCTACGAGACACCGCCGGATAACCAACTGGCCGAGCAGACGGGAAGCGAGTTTTGTGGTATGCGTTAAGCGTTGGTGGCTATTGCGGCCACATAAGCCCGTTGCTCGCCCATAACGTTATATAGGCAAGCGTCAGCATCACATTCGCGCTGGAGGTATTCGGAGAGTTTGCTTAGAGGGATCTCGTACCCAACGATTGCGGTGCCGCAGTCACCGCCTCGTTAGAGACCCGCTTAATCAGTCACGCTTCCAATCAAGCCTGACGTTTTTCCTTGGCACAGAAGTTGCTTCGATTTCTCATAGGGGAACTGTCCACCAGGATTCCCCGAACGTGGGTTTTACTCTTGCTAATATCACGGCGGGAAACATGAAATCGCTCAGAAAGCGTTTACTTTCTTCATCACGCGGAGCAACGCTGATTGAATATACACTCCTTTGTTCACTCCTTGGCGTGATTGCAATTGGTGCAATGAAGCATGTGTCGTATGGGATTTGGCAACCATTGATGACTACTACCGACACTCTCTGCCTAGCAGGTGGAGGCACCGAAGGATCTGAGGGTGGAGGCGCTTACCAGACTCCTGCACGACGGTGTATTAACGAAACACCGCCGTCAAATGGCAAATAGCGCAATACTTCTTCGCTATCGGGTCTCAACCACAAGCAGCTGTTGAATTTCGCGCTCGACCGCACTTGCTTCAAAAATCGGAAGGGAGCATCGACGCTCAGCACAGACAAAAAGTGCTGGCCGCGGGAGCTCGGGAAAAGCTACATCTGCATTAGGAAGTGGGCCCTCGCTTCGATCCCACCACTCGAGACGCTTATGGAGCATCGGATAGTGAAGTGCCGCCTCAAATAACTCTCGGGCACGCGGTTGATCCTTCGAGCCGACCACTGTCAGGTGAAGTGGAGGATTCGAAAGCTCGTAGTGAAGAAGTAAAGCATTTACCCACGAAATAGTATCAGTTGGAGCTTGAAATTCCTGGGTCGCGTAACGGAAGAGCGCCTCACGGAATTTGCTCTCGCCCGTGTGATGCGTAAGTAAATTAAAAAAACGCGCACGAGGAACCCTAAACTCACGCTTATCAAACGAAGTGTCTTCGATCACGCGCGTGCCTAGAGCACGTGCCTCAGCTATCCACCGACGCTCGCCGCTAACCTGATAGAGTGCAATATATGCCGCGCCAAAAGCGGGCAGTTGTTGTAGGTCTCGCGAGTCTTGCACGGTAAGCGCTTGTTTCGCATGATCTGTCGCAACCTGGAACACGGTGCGGTCGAGTGAAGCTGCGTAGAGCGTCGAAAGCGCATGTATGAGCTCACCAGACGGTTCCTTCGGAGAAAGTTTTTTCTCGACCTGCACGTAGGCTTTCTGCGCACGATCAAGGAACTTTGCTTCTTTAAACACAAGATATGCAAGCGAGAGTAATCGTATACGTTCGCTTAGCTTCGATTCCACCGCAACTGAATCCGCCTCGATTATGAGAAGTTTATGAATGGCCTCGCGCTCGGGGACCGTTCCTAGGTTAAGTGTCATTCGGAGCAATGCAAGCTCGAGTAGCGCAGCTCGGTCAACTCCTTGACCGATGGGGGATGAAGAGATCGCTTGAGTGTAGCGCCGCTCACATTCTTCACGTAGCGCTTGAGGGAGAACCGGAACTTGCACACTCTCTTGGACTGGTTCCGCGCTTCCGTGACCCAAGGGCGCGACGAACCAAGCGTTGATAAGCACCAAAATGAAAAGTATCCGCGCTACGTACTCTCTCATCACTCCCAGGCACAATTTTGGTATTCGATTGTTATATAACTATCACATACTTCGGTTGATTGTCAGGAAGAACCCAATTTGATAGCTATATGTTCGGTCAAGCCAGTTAATAAATAAGCTTTTTGCAAGAGGTGATTCATGCCGTCCCGAGTAAAAGTGAAGAATCGCATCGTGGAAATGAATGGCGATGAGATGGCGCGTGTCATGTGGGACATGATTCGGGAGAAATTGATCACTCCGTTTGTGGAGGTCGAGCTTCGAAGTTTTGATCTCGGCATCAATCGACGTAACGAAACTGATGATCGCGTAACTGCGGAAGCCGCTGAGGCGATTAAAGAGGATTTTGTTGGAGTGAAGTGCGCTACGATCACTCCCACGGCGGAGCAGGTAAAGGAGCTTGGCCTAAAACGGCGATTCAAGAGTCCGAACGCAACAATTCGAGGAGCATTAGACGGAGCAATTTTTCGTCGTCCGATTATCATTCCAAGCATTCCGCCCGGTATTCGCTCCTGGGAGAACGAAATCACCATTGCACGACATGGCTCAGGCGATATTTACGAGGCGGTTGAATTTGCCGTTCCGGGCCCGGGGGCATTGAAACTTGTGTACACCCCGCTCGGGGGCGCACCGATTGAAACTCCTATAGCGAATCTGAACGGACCAGGTGTGGCGATGGCGATGTGCAATCTTGACGCCTCGATTCGCGCCTTTGCTAATGTTTGCATTAGCCAAGCAATCGCCTCGCGCGTGGATCTCTGGTTTGCCGCGAAACATACCATCTCGCGAGTCTATCACGAGCGGTTTAAAACTATTTTCGCCGAAGAGGTGAAACGGCGGAGTAATGAGCTAGAAGCCGCGGGAATTGAATATATCTATCGGCTGATTGATGACGCTGTTGCGCAGTTAGTGAAACACCCTGGCGGGATGTTAGTAGCGTTGATGAACTACGACGGGGACGTTTGGAGTGATCTCTTGGCTGCTGGCTTCGGATCGCTCGGCCTGATGACTTCAGTTCTCGTTTCGCCTGGAGGTCAGTTTGAGTACGAAGCCGCTCATGGAACAGTGAGTCGGCACTATGAGCGCCATCTCGCGGGAGAGGCGACATCTACGAATTCTGTTGCCTCGATATTCGCCTGGACTGGAGCCCTTCGTAAACGGGGTGAGCTTGATGGCACGAGCGAAGTGATTAAGTTTGCTGAGCGTCTCGAGCGGGCTGTCGTGGATACAATTGAAGCGGGGACAATGACCGCAGATCTTTCACTCTTGAGAGGTCGGACAAAGGAGAGCGCAGCAACGACCGAAGGGTTCATAGACGCGGTATCCCGGCGTCTTGCCGGATGAAATTTATTCCCTACCGATATCTACGTCTCGGCTTAGAACTTAGCCTCGTCATCGCCATTTCATCGTTCATTTGTATCTGGCGCATCGGTGAGAGTTCCTTCGGCGAAGGCGACCAAACAACTCACGCGAAAGTTACCCAGGAGATGGTCTACTCGGGACGATGGTGGCACCCAACTCATTACGGGGGGAATTACTTTAACAAGCCGCCGTTTAAGATCTGGCTCTCTGCCTTAGTCGTGAAGTTCTTCGGAGAGTCAAACTTTAATTATCGTATTCTCGATGGATTAGTAGGAGTGGGGACCGTAGTCGCGATCTTCCTGTTCGGTCGTTACTTATTTCAATCGAGTCTCGCGGGCCTACTTGCTGCATTAGCGCTCCTCGGCTGTAGAAGTTACATCTTCGGGCATGGTGTGCGCGAGGCAGTACAAGACAGCATGGTAGTATTCCTCACGACGCTCGCCTTGATCATCAGTTGGCACTTCGTCGGCTCCGCCGAATTCGTAACTCCGAACCAAAAACGACTACAGTATCGGCGCGCAACCTTCCTCGGCTTACTCATCGGCCTTTCAATACTTACCAAGCATGCAGCTGGGCTTGTCGGCCCTGCAATTATCGGAATTTACACATTATTGAGCAGAAAGCTTCGGCCGATGATGCGTAATTACTGGGGGGCGATTCTTCTTGCAAGCGCTCTTATTCTCATCATTCCGGGCGCCTACTTTGTCTTCCATCTCGTCCAGTCTCCATCAATCTACTACATGATGCGGCACGAGATTTATAAACGAGCGGTAAGTGGCTATCACAACCGAAATGCCCCGTTTTTCTACGTGGAGCAGATTTTTTCCGACCGTCTTACCGTCCCACCTGAAATTCTCTTGGTCGGTTTGTGCTGGGCGGTATTTCGTGTGTGGCAACGGCGCGATCAACGATACCTCTTTCTCCTCTGCTGGAGCGTTGTCCCAGTTGTTGTCTTAAGCTTTGCGAAGTCGCGCCTCACTTGGTACATCTCCGCTTCGTTTCCAGGGATGGCGCTCCTCGTCGGGGCGACTCTTGGAAGTGCCTCTATCTATCTCGTGCAAAAATGGCGAAGCATTACGTTCTGTGATCGACGCACTCAACTTGTGTTTGGCGTAACGGCTATTTTCTTCGCCGTGAGCGTGATACGCATTCTCGCCTACAATCTTAACATTGTGCAAACCATCATTGCGCCACCTGTGGTAAATACCGCAGAGCTGATTAGCAAGCGCATTATTGAGAACGAAAACGGTAATCGTGTTGCAGGGAAAGTCCTCACCTATGAGGCCCCACGAATCACTCACCATGAGGCGTTCTATTATGAAATGGCTGGCCTTGAGAAAGTCACCTCTCGCGAGGAACTCATCGACCGACTTTCAAACGGTGAGGCTCGTTACGTGCTTACGTCTGTCCGTAACTTGGCTGATATTGTTTCTGTACATCCAATAACTGGATACTTCTTTAGTCCGCCAATGTATCGACGACGACAGTGGTTACTTATCCTTTCCTATGAGTCGTCGCCGAGGCTTCCCTCTCAGTTCAAGCCCGCTAATTGGTTAATTGATCTTGGCGCATCATCGCTTGACGTTGCTTATGGTTGGAAACAGCCGGAGGTATTCCATGGAATTCATGTGCGTGCATCGAAAGGGGCACGCTCAGGTATAATTCTTGATGGAGATTCGGCGCTCAACCAGTACGGCAGTCGAGGCACAGTTCGGTTAGGGTCGACAGTGGTAGGCTCTCACGGACCAATCGAAGTAACTGTTTTTCTAAACGAGGAGAGAGTGGACGAATTTCGCCTAGCTGAACAGGGCTTTACGCTTCAAGAATTTCTCGTCCCGAAGGGTGTCTGGATGCGCGGAAAGAATCTCCTTAGCTTTCGCTATCAGTCGGCGACCCGGGCAATTGAGAGCGACGAGTCTGTGATCATCTATGACTGGGTTCTGTTCGCCCTCGGTTCGGACTTGAACGTAGCATCGCCTATTTCGGTTGCCGAGATAAAGGACTAATCGATGATGGAGAGGTCTTGCCTTCCTCGAGTGATCCTCAATCCCGGTCGGGATCACTCGATCCGACGATTTCATCCCTGGGTCTTTTCGGGTGCGGTCAGTGCGGTAGAAGGGAAAGCAACCGAAGGGGATATCGTTGATGTGATTTCCGCCGAAGGTGATTGGCTCGCCCGCGCACACTATTATGAGGGCGACATTGCGCTGAAAATTCTCTCCTTTAGGGATGTGCCAATTGACCAACAGTTTTGGAACGATTCAATTCGGAACGCGTACGCTCTTCGGGAGCTACTCAAACTTACCGCCAACCCTGATACGAATGCCTACCGTCTCGTTCATGGGGAGGGGGATGGGCTTCCAGGATTGGTGATTGATGTATACGCTGAAGCAATCGTCGTGCAGTATCATACCGTTGGCATGCGCCGAGCCTCAACTCAGATCTCTGCTGCAATTGCAGCACAGTTTCCCCATGCGCATCTGATCATTGAGCACGACCGAGAAGGCGAAGGTGTCGAGTCGGAATCAGCAACGACCTTTTGTGAACATGGGATTCAATACGTCATTGATCACTCTCGGATGCAGAAGACGGGATTCTTTCTCGATCAGCGGGAGAATCGTGCACTGTTGCGAACGCTTGCATCGGGCCGCCGAGTGCTCGACGCATTCTGTTATACCGGTGGTTTTTCCCTCGCAGCGCTCGCTGGTGGCGCACAAATGGTGCATGGTGTCGATCGCTCGGAGCACGCGTTAAAGCATTTTCGCGAGAACATGGAGCGAAACTTCCCGACGGCAGAGTTCCATTGCTTTGCGATGGACTTTCGTGACTTTCTTGGGAGCAATAATCGCGAGAGATATGACCTGATTGTGCTTGATCCGCCAGCGTTTGCGAAGCACCGCCGAGCGACAACTCGTGCAGTTCGCGCCTATAGCGATCTCAACTTTGAGACGCTTTCGCTGCTCAAACCCGGCGGAATACTCTTTACTTTTTCCTGTTCGCAAGTAGTAGACCGAGCAACTTTTCGCGAAGCAATTGGCACAGCGATGGTCAGGGCAAAACGAACCGGCGAGATTCTCTATCAACTAAGCCAGGCACCGTGCCACCCAATTGCCAGCGCACACCCGGAGGGTGAATACTTGAAGGGGTTGGTCATTCGCGTTGACTAGAGCCGTTCCAACTTAGGTAAAGCAGAGAAATAGGGAACTCGCCTATGGCTCGTCAAGATATTTTTTGGGAACGGCGCTAGTTGTTGCTACACTGAATTGACTCATCCTGAGTCATTTCAGTTTGGTACGAATGCCGCATCGGCGTTGCGGCATTCGCGCACGCCATCCAGGCGTGCGCTAGAGCGATTCCACTTCTCCCAGGACAAAAGTGGAATCGCTCTAGTCCTGAAATTAGCGAATGGTAAACGTTCAGAATTCTTCCGCAATCGAGGCGGAAAGACTTGGAAAAGGGCCGACTTTACTGGGTTGTAAACGAGGCCCTTTTCCAAGTCTTTTCAACGAAGAGTGCGGAAAATTGTGAACGTTTACAGCGAATGAATCCCGTCATCGCGAAGCTCGACTCTCGAGAGCTCGATACGTAAGTAATGGAGAACGACCGGCGCAAATATCATACCAGGGACACCAAGGGCACGTTCGCCAATTACCAGGCCACTAAGCGTAAGCCACATTGGACTTCGAATCCGGCCGCCAACAATCCGACTGTTTAAAAAATACTCTAACTTGTGGATGACAATAAGATAGAGGAGTGAGAATACCGCTTTCTCGAGGGAAACTGTAATCGCGAAAAAAAAGATAATTGTGTTACTAATGATGTTTCCGATAATTGGAAGCAACCCACAGAGGAACGTGATCACAACAATGAGCGTTGGAAAGGGGAGGCCGATGGCGTAAACAAAAATTCCAGTAAAGAAAGTGTTGATTGCTGAGATAATCATCTGGGCACCCATCACCGTCTCGAAACTTTTGTAGAAAGTATGGAACCGAAGTGTAATCTCTCGGCAGATATGAGCAAAGAGACTATTCACACTTTTTCCTGACACTGGGTCAAGGTTAAGCCTTGAATCAACGAAAATGCCGATGGCAATGACTAACGAGATTACTAAGAAGACGAACTCCTTAGTTGCGATTTGGGCGACCTTGGCGAAATCACCGAGCTCGCGGTATATTCCGTCCACGACGAGAGCCTTGAGTCCATCCCAGTCGGCAAAAGGCAACTCCAAATTCTTCTCTTTGGCGTAATTGATTACGATAGGGATCGACGTTGAAGCGATATGTGGTAAAGTAGTAACAGCATGTTTCAGGAAATAGCCGAAGCCATAGAATATTCCACAGACCAGTAACACAAAAACTGTAATTGAGATCCACTTCTTCTTGAGTACACGCAACAATCGTAAAATGAGTGAGGCGAAGAGGATGACGAGAAATGGGGTTGCAAGGTGGAGTAGCGCAACACTGATGAGCACACCGAAGAATACTAAATACGATACCTTCGCTTCTCGACTCACGATAGTTCCAACCGGCACTTGACGGTCACATAAATATACAGAAAATTTGTCATGTTGAAAGCTTAGTCTAGACGGTTCATATGGCTGGAGACAACTGAAAGTGGGAGTAAAAAGTTGGAACAGGGATGTGAATAATGCAGGCTGACGACCTAGAAACAAATAAGCTCGCAAAACCAGCCGAGGAAGTTGGCGAGGGGAAGGGCGAGGACAAACGTTTCGGCACCGCAGCGCTCTATCTTGCGGTCCTCGGTGTCGTTTTTGGCGATATCGGGACTAGCCCACTCTATGCCCTTCGCGAATGCTTTCACGGACCGGCGGGCATTGGTGTGAGCCACGATAACGTACTCGGGGTGCTCTCACTCATCGTCTGGTCGCTGATCCTGATCATCTCGATAAAATACCTCGCTGTAATCCTCCGGGCTGACAACCGTGGTGAAGGAGGCATACTTGCGCTCTTTGCGCTCGTTCAATCGAAACTTCGCACCGAACAGCGAGTCGAACGAGGTGTTATCTTTCTCGGCCTTTTCGGCGCAGCTCTCCTCTACGGCGACGGAATGATAACGCCTGCAATCTCTGTACTCAGTGCCGTGGAAGGGTTGAAGGTTGCAACTCCCTTCTTCGAGCCGTATGTTGTCCCGATTACCTTATTCATTCTCTTCCTACTTTTCCTCTTTCAGCATCGAGGTACAAGTGACGTCGGCAAAGTATTCGGACCGATAACGCTCATCTGGTTTACGGCGATAGCACTCCTCGGGATCAATAGCATTATTCGTGAACCGCACGTACTCTATGCTGTGAATCCGTACTATGCGCTCCACTTCTTTCTCGCTAACGGGATGCACGGATTTGTGGTGCTTGGAGCAGTGTTCCTCGTCGTAACCGGAGGCGAAGCGCTTTATGCCGACATGGGACATTTTGGCCGTGAACCGATCCGAATGATGTGGTTCAGTGTGGTGCTCCCGGCCTTACTCCTGAGCTATTTTGGCCAAGGTGCCTTGTTGCTCTCAAATCCAGAGGCAGTGCATAATCCGTTCTATAATCTTGTGCCGGAGCGATTACTCTACCCAATGGTAGTACTTGCGACACTTGCGACAGGAATCGCTTCACAGGCGATCATCTCCGGAGTCTTTTCACTTACCAGGCAAGCAATTCAACTCGGGTATCTTCCGCGAATGCATATTGTTCATACTTCACCGGAGACAATCGGACAGGTCTACCTTCCGGGGACGAATTATACCCTGATGGTTGCGACGCTCGCGCTCGTGCTTACGTTTCATACGTCGAGTAATCTCGCAGCCGCTTATGGAGTTGCCGTGACGATGACAATGGTGATCACGTCGTTACTCGCCTATATCGTCGCGCACCGCGTTTGGGGATGGTCACGGTTGAAAGCCGCTTCGGTCATGGGAGGGTTTCTCGTTCTCGAATTCGCTTTCCTTGGCGCGAATTTGCTCAAGATCCTACAAGGTGGGTGGGTTCCGCTCTTAATGGGGCTTGGGATCTTCATTATGTTTTCAACCTGGAAGCGAGGTCGAATCCTTCAAGCTGAGCGATTGAAAACGATCAGTATTCCATTTGAGATTTTTCTCGATGAGCTCCGAAAATATCCAGCGATTCGCGTGCCAGGTACCGCCGTGTTTATGGCCGGTGTTACCGAAGGGATTCCGATCATTCTTCTCGACCACATCACTCATTACAAGGTACTCCATCAACAGGTCATCCTCCTGACGGTCACAACGGAGGACGTACCGTTTGTTCCAAGTGCGGAGCAACTTTCGGTCGAAAGCTACGGACTTGGTTTTCATCGAGTCATCGCGCGTTATGGTTTCACGCAGGATCCAAACGTTCCGCTGCTGCTGAGAAAGCTTCGGCGATTCAAGATCGAGATAGATTTCTCTACCACGACCTTCTTTCTCGGCCGAAAGACCCCGCTCCCTTCCGGCAGACCGGGTATGGCAAGCTGGCGACAAAAGCTTTTTGAATTCATGTCACGAAATGGTCTCGTGGCAATGGATTACTACCATCTCCCGTCAGACCTGGTAGTTGAAGTGGGAAGTCGAATAGAGCGAGAGTTTTAACACACCGGACTTTCGGAAACGTTGGTTAAGAGCTCCTAACGGAATGAGCGATCAATTGTCATTGCGAGCGCAGCGAAGCAATCTCCAACCACTGGGGCTGTGGCTATTCCCTCGGTATGAGATTGCCGCGGTCGCCTGTGGCTCCCTCGCAATGACATAGTTTCATTTTGTGAAGCGTTCAAGCCGGTGCTTCGCTACTGCCAGGCTTTCAGTCGGTCGATCACAGCGCCTTCTTCGAGAGGCGCTGCGTTTTTCAGCATGTAGCGGGGAATCCGAACTACTTGATCAAGTTGGAGGATGTTGGGATCGGAAAAGCCATTGATCCGTGCGAGACGCTCAGCGTTCCCGACGTCCTTTGTGTACCACTCAGTGATAAGCCGAAGGGTCTCGCCGTGAAAGGTCACGTAGTGAAGCAGATCCCCGGATGAAGAGATTTCAATTCGAGCTACCTGCGAGGCGCGCGGTTTTGTCTCACGCTCGAGCATGGCTCGGTTTGGTCGTGGTCCGATCTGCGATTCCGGCGGAGGAGGCGCTGCCGTAAGAAGCGGTTTCTCTCCCCGAGCACCCGCTTGGAGAGCGGCAAGTGAAGGTAACAGAGCAGTGGGAATTTTTTCTGGCCCGCGAATAACCCACTCCTTGCCACGCTCCTCAAGCACGTACCCATCATTTGTATCAAGGTAGAAAGCATAGAGGCGGAAAGGTTGGAAAAAACGTTGTTTCACTTCAATTGCATCGGGAACACCACGGAACTTGATAAAGCCGCTTACGAATTCGCTCCGTTCCATTTCACGGGAGAGGAATAAGTTTGGGGCGAGATAGGGGTTTGATGTGCTTAGCGCTTGAGGACCCTCCCCACTGAGTTCATGGCGGAGAACATTCGAACGCTTATTTGCTACGGCGCATCCAGCGAGGGAGAGTAGCAGAAGGAGAGAGAATGTTTTCCTGATGCCGGACATGAGTTAACATATACTACTCTTCAGCTGCTGAATTCAAGATGTTGGACGACGGTTGCTACCAGACTACGCTATGCAAACGCCCCGATAGTCCCGAAACGATTCGAGAACTTCACCAGCGCCGCGAACGATCGCCGTGAGTGGGTTTGCTGCCCGAATGAAGCGAAGGCCGCTCTCCAGGCTCAGACGTTCCGGGAGACCAGCGAGCAGTGAGCCCCCACCGGCCATATAGATCCCGTGTTTGATAATATCTTCTGCAAGTTCCGGGCTAGTACGTTCTAGCGCACGGACTACCGCATCGACGATTGCGCTCACCGGTTCTTCAAGCGCCCGACGGACGATTGTGTCATCGATGATAAGTTCGCGCGGAGTTCCGGTGGTAAGATCTCGACCATAGATCGTCATCTCTCGCGGTTCTGACATAGGCATTGCCGAGCCAATCGCTAATTTAACTCGCTCGGCCTCGAAAATGCCGATCTGAAGATTAAAGGCTCGCCGAATGAAATGTTCAATCGCTTCGTCCATTTCATCTCCAGCAATTCGCACCGACTCAGAGTAGGCCGTGGCACCGAGGCTGATGACGGCGACCTCCGTTGTTCCACCACCGATATCGACAATCATATTGCCTGCCATATCGTTCACCTTCAGGCCGGCGCCAATAGCCGCGGCCATCGGTTCCTCGATCAGATGAATCTGCCGTGCTCCGCTTGAAAGGGCGGCATCAACGACTGCACGCTTCTCTACCATTGTTATCCCTGAAGGGATGCTCACGATGAGGCGCGGACGTCGCAACTGCCACCGGCGAGAAACACGTAAGATGAAATCCTTAATCATGAGATGGGTCATATCAAAATCAGCTATGACACCATCTTTCAACGGCCGGATGGTTCGAATTGTTTTGGCGGTTTTCCCAAACATGTCTTTCGCTGCCCGGCCTACAGCGATCGGCCGCCCGTCATCTTCACGTACCGCAACCACGCTTGGCTCATCGAGAACGACTCCTCGACCACGAACGTAAATTAGGGTGTTTGCAGTACCCAGGTCCATCGCCATTTCCTGGCCGATCCATCCGTTCCAAAAACTCTTAAAGCGAAATGCACTGACGCGTCGTACGGCGTCAGTGGTATCTCGGTGGCGGATGAGATCGTGTTGAACTACGCCGGCCGATATATCGAAACCAAACGATGGTGTTCGGTCGTTAGCCCCAATTCCTAACATGTAGTGTTCCCTCCGTAGCAGATCGGTCAACAGCAAGCTCTAAGAGGCGAACTGTTTTGGAAGTCAGCTCCTCTATCGTTTCTCCATCACGTGGAGATTCAGCGGATACAATCGTAAGACCTCGTAAAACAAGCTCTCCTAGCTTTGCGGTAGAGAGTGCAAGTTGATCACGTAAGTCCACTAAGGGCGAGCGCTCAATCAATCGGCGAAGCCGCAGGGTAAACCTTGGTACATCTACCGCTGGGGTGAGGAGGAGTACCTGCGAGGCATAACACGGGAAACTAAGGCCTGATGGATGCTTCAATTGATCAACCAACCGGAAGACCTTCTGCAACATAGTCGAAGTGGATTCAATACCGATCAGGTTCTCGATCTCGCTAAGATTACTAAATGAGAGGCGAATGAGTGCAAAGTGAATCCGCTTCTTCCGTGCGTCATCGAGTCGATTTTTTGCCTGGATTGCAAAGCGCTTCCAAGAGGCACCGCTCACATGTTCAGACGAACAGGCGGCTAGTTCTCGGAGACGAATGAGCTCCAAGTGCTTGCCCACTACCCGAGCAACCGCCTCAAGTGAGCAGATTTGAGTTGCGTCGAATGCCTCGAAAGGTTTGCTCAGAACGTTAAACGAACCTGCTTCTTTGCCGAGGACCTGGAACGGAACCGAGAGAAACGAACGTTGTTTTGCATCCCCTGTCGGACGTGCATGGATGCTCTTTTCAGCGGAGAGTACCTTCTTGTGTTCGCACACCATGTCGAGAAGATGATGGCAGGGGCGGTTATGTGAGGTAGAGTAGAAGGTGCCTTCGCCAACACCACCATCTGCTGTCGTAATTACCACCAATGCCTCGCGTTCAAGAAGCTCTTCGGGCAAATGAGCTGCCTCGGTGAGTAGCTCGCGCTCATCGTGGTGGGACTCGAGGGTTTCAAACACGGTGCGAAGCAAATCGTTATCAACTACCGGGATTTTTGACCTTTCATCAAGTTCGCGATAGAGCCGGAGTAAGCTTGCTGCTTGAATCGCGCAATCGATCAGGATCTTCTCGGTAATCTTCGCAAAGGCATAGTTCTTCTTGCTATCGCAGGCGAGCACACCGGCAACTTTCCCGTTCTCGTCAATGATCGGCACAGCGAGAAAACTCTTCAGTGCCTGATCTGTCCGGTAGCAGAGGAGGGTTGTTGCATCATGCTCAAAAGGTGTCGCAGAAACTCGAACGCCGTGCTCCGCGGCCCACCCGATCAGCCCCCGGCCGAATGGAATCTGTGCATCGTAGATGAACTCACGGCTGAGAGTGTGTGCTCCGCCCAGCTCAAGCGAGTCCTCGCTTCTTTGTCGGATGAATATCGCCGCGGTGTAACTCTCAGTGATGTTTGCGATTAACTCGGCAAGGGCGCTCAGATCACGTCGTAAGGGCGAATCGAGAGTGTAGCTTCCGAGCTCTACAGCACTGAGCGGGGCGAGCTCTTGCCCCTTCGGTTCGTTAACGACGTTCTCGGGTTTGAGGTAGACAACTTCGGTAGAGTTGGCACTACGATTTACAATACTGCGATCAAATCCCATCCCGTTTTGCCTTCAGGGTGGAGCGCGCTGAACATAGTCTTAAACGCGCTCTTTCAGATTAAGCACACTTTTAAACTCAGAAACTTTCGGAGCGTTAAGTTGCTTAAAGCTAACATCCCATCGTGGCATCCACAAGATGCTTTATTCAAGCTCGTCGTGTACTTCTTGAACAGTAGGCGGATGATTACTCCCGGACTCGCGCTTATTGTTCTCTTCGCCGCTCTCCGCAGGCGCCCCCCCGCTGCGATGCCGGTTGGCGGAGTTGTTGTCTTGCGAACCGTCGTAGCGGCCACCGCCATACGACCGCCGATTCCGCCGATTCCGCTTCCCCTTACCACCACCGCCTTGGTTCCGTCGGGAGTCATGTCCGCCACCACCGCGATGATGACGGTCCCGGGAACTTTGTTCATGCTGTCGTGGACCGTGAGCTTGTCGATTATAATTGGGAGAGGAACTTGTCGAACCAGACGATGCGGCTGGTCGATTTTCCGTCTCTCCCGCTGGCGAGATAATTTCGCGGTTGCCCGTATTCCCCGTATCAAGTTCGAGTGCATACTCTTCAGGCTTCATTCGGCCATCAGCATAGACGAGAATGGTAATTCCCGTCGCATCCTCAAGTCGCGAGAGTGCGTGACGCTTATTATTGAGCAGGAAAAGTGCGGCAGATGGAGCCATGCGGACGCGAACTCTTTCTACGCCGCCGGCAAATGCCGCCGATTGAATTTTACGCAGGGCTTCCAGCGCCGCAGAATCGGCAGTTTTCACCCGACCTCGACCGCTACAGTGAGGACAAACGATATGGCTCTGACTCACCAGGGAGGCCCGGAGACGTTGTCGCGACAGTTCAAGCAGGCCGAATTTAGAGATTCGACCAATTTCGACCTTCGCTTTGTCATAACGTACTGCGTCACGAAACTCGCGTTCGACACCCTGTTTGTGCCGCTTGTCGTACATATCAATAAAGTCAACGACAATAAGTCCGCCGAGATCGCGAAGCCGAAGTTGACGCGCAATTTCATTTGATGCTTCGAGATTGGTGTTATAAGCCGTCTCTTCGACGTCCGCCTGACGTGTCGAACGGCCGGAGTTCACATCGATTGCAACGATTGCCTCGGTAACGTTAATCACAATCGAGCCACCAGATGGGAGGATTACCTCCGACTGATCTGTTGCTTCGACCTGCTTGTCGAGAAGGAATGCCGAAAACAATGGTTGTGGTTTGTCATAGTAGACAACCCGCGAGACAAAGCTCGGCATCATTTGTGTCATTAACCGGACTGAACGGTCATACGTCTCACGATCGTCAATGAGTATCTCTTCGATATCTTCGGAGAAGTAATCGCGAATCGTTCGAATTGCGAGGTCAGACTCTTCGTAGAGGAGAATCGGGGTATCCACGCCTAAACTCTTCTCGACGATATTGTACCAGAGCTCGAGGAGACCATCGAGGTCTTGTTGTAGTTCGGGAATGCTCCGATTGATTCCGGCAGTCCGAACAATGACCCCCATTCCTGGCGGGAAGATGAGCCGATCAACTGACTGACGGAGTTTCCGTCGCTCTTGTTCGTCAGCGATCTTTCGCGAAACTCCCCCACGTTGATTTCCGACCATCAGCACAAGATATCGTCCAGGGAGAGAGAGATTCGTCGTCAGCGTGGCTCCTTTGGCCTCGCGCTCGTCCTTTACAACCTGAACGACGAGATTCTGGTTCGCACTGAGCACATTTTGAATCGCTGGTCGTGAGCGACCGCCTGATTCGTTTTCTTGCGAGTCGTTGTTACGAAAGTAAGCCGGATTAACATCATTGATCTGCAAAAACCCATTCCGTTGAGCTCCGATATCGAGAAATGCCGCCTGAAGACTCGGCTCAATGCGAGTAATCGATGCTTTGTAAATGTTCCCCCGCAGCAGTACCGTGTCGGCTCGCTCGACCTCGAGCTCGAGCAACTTGTGGTCCTCGGTGATAGCAACCCGGCATTCCTCTTTATCAACCGCATTGATCAGTAGTCGTCTGGCCATAACTGAAAATTCTCCTCAATGTCGTAACACGCTTTCGCGTGCGTAAACGCACTTCAGAGTTTGGCAGGCGCAATTGGACAACCGAATGGGAAAGTGAAGGAGAGAAAAACGAAACGCGTGTCCGGAAAAAGTTCAAGGAACTGAGGAATTGCTTAATTCGTTGTGCGGAGCGCGTAATCTGCTCTCGACGTTACGTCGTGAGATCATCAACTTGAATTGCGCTCACATTCAGATACACAAAAAATATTTCCCTCAGCGTGAAACTTTGCTCCGAATCCTATTTGTTCAATACTTGTTTCGCTTTGAACACTACGACGAAATCTCCAACTCTTAACTTTCAAAGTGCCAAAATTGGCTTGCTTTTAATCTCTGAAATCTGAAATTTCCTTCAAATACACATATGTTCCATATCTAATAGCGACGAGAGCCAAATTATTAGGCGTTCGCGCCTTAACAGTCATTATAACGTATCGATCCATCGATGCCAATGGCTATCGCCTAAACCTTGTGGGTGGCATCTAATTATGTAATTTGATGACANNNTGGTAGTCTCGTAATACTCAAAAAAAAAACGTCGGAGGGTGGCACTTTGGCTAACGAGAAATTTGGCGACCAGAAGAAAGCCTCCGCTATTCGATTAGTTATTTCTCGGGGTGAAACAGCCGGAAAAGTTTTTACGCTCCAGGAAGGTGCCAATCTGATCGGCAGATGGGATCCGGATTATGGTTCTTTCCCAGAGGTTGACCTGGAGAGCCACGATCCTGAAGCGAAAGTTTCACGTCGACATGCAGTGATCGAATGTCAGGGGGACAAGGTAGCGCTCGAGGATCTCGGGAGCCTTAACGGGACATTCGTCAATCGTGGCACGCGACTGCAGCAAGGCACAAAGCACGAGCTGAATGATGGCGACGAAATTATTGTCGGGAAAACGTTTCTTCGACTAGAGTTTGATGCCAAGATGAACACGCATTAACTCTTCCGCAAGGTGAATACAGTTATCTCCGGCGGGCAGCATACTCTAAGTTTCAACATCCCATAGCCGAGCCCACGGCTCACGTAGACCGCAGTATTGTTGTGCCAGCTCAGTCCACTTACATGTGTTCGTTGCTTCGTTCTACTAAGGAGCGGTCCAAGATACGGAAGACAGATCTGTCCCCCGTGAGTGTGCCCGCTTAAGATTAAATCGACTCCGCCGAGCAGCAAGTTTGGGTCGTGGAGCACGATATCCGGGTTATGCGAAAGGAGTATGGTGAGCGCTGAAACAGGGCACTCGGATCGCGGATTGTGGGGGATTCGAAGCTCATGAGGTGCGCCCAAGAGACCGTTTGTATGCCGTAACTCACGAGCCAGCGCAAGTGAGAGGTCGGGTACGCCGCGTCTCAGATCCTCGATGCCCGCAAGCCGAATGTGTGCCCCTTGGCGTTCGATAGTCGTTGAGGCATTTCGAAGCCAACGAACTCGCACACCGAGTTGTCGGATAATAGTGCCAACCCCTTCCACGTACTCGTGGTTGCCAAGAACCCCAATAATTCCGTCCCTTGGTGTAAGTGAGGAAAGCGTCTCCGAGAGTTCTACCGCGTACTTCCGAACACGACGGCGGTGATGAAGCCAACCAGCACCCTGTGGATCCACCGTATGCGCGATTAAGAACCGCCAGCCGAATCGTTCGAGTTGTAGGTAGTCGCCCGTGAGCAGGACGAGATCGGGGGCAATTTCCCGCACAATCGAAACTGCCTGCGCAATGTGTGATAGCGGAGTTGCTGCACCGAGGTGAAAATCACTGAGCTGGACGAGCCGATAATTGTGAAAGGCATCAGGGAGTTGTGGAGATTTGACGTCGCAGGACACGATGTCGAAGGTATGAACTCGTTTATTTTCGAGCGTGAGGTCAAAGTTTCGCATGCAGCTCCGGGCGCTTAACTCCTATTAATAACGATGCGAGCATAGAGTGAAGCGTAAGCCAAAAAAAAGCGGAGACTTTACCGGGCATTAGCAACTTCCTGAAGCAATTAGTGAAAAACAACGGATCGGAGGATAGTTGGTCCAGGAGTGTGTCAAAGTGCCTCATGCGATAATTAAGAAACTATTCGACTCGTTAGACGAGCTTGAGCGCTCGATCTCGCTAGCGAAGAAGTCACTGAGCGCCCGTAATCCTCTCCCTGAGGAGCTTTTAAAGCGGGTAAGTTACTACGAAGAGGTGCTCGCCAAACAGAGAAAACTCGCCGTTTCGCTCTGCGACTTTGTTGCCGTAGGAAACTGGGATGAGGTCACCCGTCACGTTCGGCTGATTAACGGACTCTCTTCCCTCATTCATGATGACGCGAAGGTCTTAATCGCCCAGGTGGTCTCAGGACAGAACGCTCAGACCGACGATACCCTTCATTCGTAATCCGGTTTATTTAAGCGTCGCTACGCTCGCAATGACAATATTTTTTAGTCGGATCTAGGCTCTAAATAAGTCCAAGCGCTTTCCGCGTTTCGTCGTCGAGCTTTCCCGTAGCTTTCAAATTATTCTCACGCTGAAATTTTCGCAGCGCCCGTTTTGTTTTCCGACCCATCACTCCGTCAACCTCGAGCTTGGCACCTTTCCGGTTGAGTGCATCTTGGATTACGGCAACTTTGGGATCTTTAATTTTTGGATCTTTCGCGAATTCCAACTCAGCCGCAGCAGAACCTGGTCGTGGAGCTTCCGCAGTTGAAGTTGTTTGCGCTGCCGGCGCTGCCGGCTTGGCCTTGGGCGCGCAAGAAACTATGAACAATAACGACAGACAAACAGCAATCGAAGTGACAAAAAGTATTTGTCTTTTCACGTTAGCGACCTCGTCTCAATGGCAATGAATGGGAATATAAGAGAGAAAGACCAAGAGAGTACAACTTTTTCTCTCTTGGTCTGATTAAAACTCTACCGAGAGAGTTTAATTACATCGTGGCCTTCATGAAGTTGGTCACGCTGATCTGATCGCCCATCTTCTTTCCATGAACTTCGATCTTCTGGTTAGCATGGGTGGCGAGATCTGCCTTCTTCTTCTCGTCCATGACGTTCAGGGAGTACTTCTCACCGGTAGCGGTGGTGATCCACCAACTGTTGTTTGGGCCTGAGGTGAGTGTTCCCTTCCAGCTCTGATCAGTTGCTCCCATCTTCTGCTCGGTTCCTGCCGGCATTGGATCAGCAGCGAAAGCCGACGAGACGAACGCAAACAGACCACAAATAGCGAGCAACATAACAAGTGTTCGTTTCATTTTTTTCTCCTAACGGATTGTTAAATAAACATTCGAAGTAACCTGGTATTACGCAGGGTACTTCAAAAGCGGAGGAATCCTATCAAAAGGACTGTGGGTCTACAATAACCATTACTAGATTACAGATGGCAGAGAATTCTCACTATTTAGCTATGCAATTTGCGAGTAGTGAATTACTGCGACTTACCCTTGGAAATCTCCGGCAAGCCCCCACTGGAGCGCAACTGGAGAGTTTTGCGCGGAGTTCTCTTCGCGATAGTAGCGGTAGCCGCTTGCGTGGTCGACTACGGTGTAGAGAACCTGACCGTTCTGCCTATTCCAACTGAGCGGAACGTGGACTCCGTAGAGTCCTAATTGAAGAGCGGCGTAATAGTGGGCGTGCTTTCGCGCGGTCAGTTCCGCATTAAACCCATTATCACTCACCATAGTTTGAAACATACCCGTGAGCGGATTCCAGAATGTAATATCGTCGGTACCGTCGCCGCTTGTATCTCCACGGAATGAATGATCCCGCGCTGGTGAACCGAAATGGTACGACCGAACCTTTTGGTCTTGCGAGCGGATAATATACTGGATCTGCTTTTTCGGCCGGTAGACAGCGATATCAAATAACCCATCTCCATCGTAATCTTGAACTTTCGGCACGTCGCCCGCAACTCCCCACCGCGTTACACGGATTCCACCGGTTGAGAGGTAGATGTAAAACTGCCACGCGCCGTCCTGAAAGCGTACAACCGCAGGGTTCGTCACACCGGGCGTTTCCCACGGACCGGGGATTATTTGGTCGCCGGGAAGTCCAAAGAGGACGATGCCCGCACGGCTTCCATCTGCGTGTCGAAAGCCCGGCTCACGGAGCAACCAGTGTAACCAACCACCGATGTTTCGAATAACGCCGACGTTTGAGGTTGCGCCGTTCGGAGTGAAGGTAAACGGGATATCTCCTGGCAAGCCGAACTGAACAGCGAGATGATTCCCTGACACAAAGAAATCTCGCAGGTACCAAGTTCCATTCGCTGGTCGCCAAACGATCGGATTTGCGTCTCCATTCCCATCGGGGTCAAAGACACCTGCGGAGAAAATATTTGGCCGTGGGTTGCTACCCGGATTTCGCGGATCGGTTCCAGATACGATTTCCGCCATATCCAACATCCCGTCTCCATCGGTATCGATGCTTGCAGCATTGGTCGGATCGCCGGCATTATATGAATTACTACAATCGGTATCTTCCAAGTTGTCCGCGAGTCCGTCGCCATCTTGATCTTGAGCCGCAAGCACATCACAGTTTGAAATACTAACCGAGTTTGAAGGAGAGCTAACACCAGCAGCATTCACGCAGTGAGCAAAGACATGTATTGGCGTTCGACCGTAGGTAGCGGGGAGATATACCTGAAACGTTCCCTTATTCGATTGAACGTTTATCGATTGAGAGACGATTGCTGCTTCAAAAACGTTTGGATCATCGCCGATTGAGTACTTAATCCGAAGCTCGATTCCCTCCTCGGCAAAGGACGGACAGAGGGCAACCTTCACCCGTGCACTAAACATAGTGGTCGCAGCACCTTCCAACGGGAAGGAGAGCGCAAAAAGAACCGCGAAGACAACCAAGCGAAAGACCTGCATCGCCAATAACCGATGATAATACTGCGTATAACTGGAAAAACCTTAGCCTAAGGTCTTTGATACAGATCACTTAATCGGTGGGTTCCCCTAATTTAATGAGAGGGCGAATATTTGAAGAATTTTACGAAAGATTCGCGAGCTCTGTTCTCGGAGATTGACAATACGCGGCGACGAGTGCACTTTAGCTAAATAAAGTAGATACCAGCACCCAAGCAAACGGAAGCATCACAATGGAGCATCATGGCGAAGTGGGATAACGAGAACACGGAAGCTCTCGTTAAGGCGATCCTGGCGCTTGAAAACCCAAGGGAGACAAAAAAGTTTCTTCGCGACCTACTCACTGAGCAAGAGATCCTTGAAATGGGAAAGCGCTGGAAAGCCGCGCGAATGCTGAATCAGAACATTCCGTACTCAGTGATCGAACGGGAAACAAAACTCAGCTCTGCTACCATTGCTCGCATCTCGATGTGGCTCCAGGAGGGAACCGGTGGTTACCGCCTAATGCTCGATCGCCTCTACGCAAACGGTAAAGAATAGTAAGTCCCCGACCGTTCCTGACTAACACGCCGATCAATTAAATTTTTAATTCTTCTCATTTTTCTCTTGACCGAAGCCGTTCGAACGACTATTCACTTCAACTAGCTAAAGCACTTTAGTTAATGAAAGTGCTTTAATCTAGTGAAGTATTTCACATTCATCGATTGCGGGTAGAAGCGAGAACACTTGCACTCCCTGAAACTGTCACACTGCGGCGATTTCAGGGGAGAGCTTGACCGTTGCCGGTTTAAAGGTTCGAACCAAAGGAAAGAAGCACACACCATCGAGACGGCTACGTCGAAGCAAGCTGATGTGATTATTGAAGCCCCAAGCGTGGGCTACATCAGTGTGTAGAAGCGTGGTTTCGTCGTAACACGAAGACAAGGAGCGATCTATGAAGAGATCTTCACACCTCCAGACCAGGGGGTTGCTTCATCGCTGTCGTAGGTTCGACTGACCAGGCGGGGCACCTGAGCGCACAGCACAGCGCATCGCATGACAGTGGTCGACATGGCGGACACGAAGAGAGTCACGTCCATGGACACCACACTCCCCATGCGGATCAGCATGCTAAGCACGGTGGAAAGCACCACAGCGGCGCTCACACGTCGAAGCGGACGCGCCACCACTCAGTTGCCTCGAAACACTAACGTCACATAGGAGGGTTCGTTCCCCGGCAACGGTCGGCCCTCCCTTTTTTATTTCTCAGAGGAGCTAACAAAAGAAAACAGATGTCATTGCGAGGGAGCGTAAGCGACCGCGGCAATCTCCAACCACTGGGGCATTGCTATCCGCTCGGTATGAGATTGCCGCGCTTCGCTCGCAATGACATTAAACTCTGTTAACGCTCTAAATTACTCCACAACGAGATTAACCAAACGGTTTGGGACGACAACTTCACGCTTTACCTTTTTCCCGGCAAGAAACTCCTGCACCCGTTCGTTCTGGAGGGCAAGTTCGAGCAGTTTCTCTTTTGCGACATCAGCCTCGGCCTCAACCGTCGCGCGAAGCTTCCCATTCACTTGAATTGCGATGGTCACCAGATCCACTTTCGCAAGCGCCTCATCATAGTTTGGCCAAGGTTCGTAGGCTAAGGTCTGCTTATGCCCAAGACGTTCCCAGAGCTCTTCCGCAAGATGCGGCGCAAATGGGGAGAGTAAAAGAACAAACCGTTCCACCACCCGTTTCGGAATCTTTGGCGTATCAAGTGCCTCATTACAGAAGGTCATGAGCGCCGCAATCGCCGTATGGAATTTGAGTGCGTCAATATCATCGGTGACCTTCTTCATCGTCCGGTGGAGCAGTTTCTCGAGTTCCAAGCTCCCGACTGGAACTGTCGCATCTGGTACAATCGCGTCACGGATTTTCCCGGTGTCATCGAGGACGAGCCGCCAGGCACGACCTAGGAATTTGTGAACGCCGCTCACGGATTTTGTGTTCCAGGGCTTTACCTGATCGAGCGGTCCCATGAACATCTCGTAGAGCCGGAGCGTATCAGCTCCATACTCCTTGATAATGTCATCGGGGTTGATCACGTTCCCCCGTGACTTGGACATCTTCTGATTATCTTCGCCGAGAATCATTCCTTGATTCACTAAACGAGCAAACGGCTCTCTCGTCGAAACATGCCCGAGATCATAGAGCACGTGATGCCAAAATCGAGCATAGAGTAAATGGAGCACGGCATGTTCCACGCCACCGACATAGAGATCTACCGGCATCCAGTATTTTTCCGCTTCCTTCGACCAGCCCTCGTTCGTGTTCTTTGGGTCGAGGTAACGGAGATAGTACCAACAGCTTCCAGCCCATTGTGGCATGGTGTTTACCTCGCGGCGTGCGGGCTTCCCAGTATCAGCGTCGACGGTATTCACCCAACTCGATGCACGAGCAAGCGGCGGCTCTCCATCGCCAGTAGGCTGGAAGGTGTCTAAATCGGGAAGGGTAAGCGGGAGCTCATTCTCCGAGATCAGTTTTGAGCCCCCATCAGTATGCACGATCGGAAATGGCTCACCCCAGTAGCGCTGACGGCTAAAGAGCCAATCTCGAAGTTTATAGTTGACGGTACGTCGGCCGAGAGATTTTGCCTCAAGCCACTCGATCATCTTCTCTTTTGCTTGCGCGACGGGAAGACCATCTAAGAAACCAGAATTTACGAGAATTCCGTCCCCGGTGTATGCCTCTTGCTTAAGGTTTCCACCCGTTACAACTTCAACAATCTCTAACCCGAACTTGGTTGCAAATTCCCAATCCCGCTCATCATGTCCGGGGACAGCCATAATTGCACCCTCGCCGTAGCTTACAAGCACGTAATCAGCGACATAAATAGGAATGCGCTTGCCGTTTGCTGGATTAATGGCGTAGGCCCCAGTGAAGACGCCGGTTTTCTTATCCGCCTCAGCAAGTCGCAATCGGTCGCTCTTATTCACTGCTTCGTTCACATAGGCAAGCACATCGGGAAGAAACTTCTCTGGCGTAATCCGTTTTACGAGCGGGTGCTCCGGAGCAAGGACAGCATAGGTCGCACCGAAGAGGGTGTCAGGACGAGTCGAGAAAACATCAAATGTCAGACCTTCTGCGTCGGCGATACGAAAGGTAAAAGTAGCGCCCTCGCTTCGACCGATCCAATTGCGCTGCATCTCCTTTACGCCTTCTGGCCAATCGAGCTCGTCCAGACCCGCAAGCAATTGCTCGGCATAGGCCGTGATACGAAGCACCCATTGCCGCATTGGCTTTCGAATAACATCATGGCCACCACGCTCGCTCTTGCCATCGATCACCTCTTCATTGGCAAGCACTGTTCCGAGCGCAGGACACCAGTTCACGGGAATCTCGTCGATGTATGCTAATCCCTTTTTGTAGAGTTGAATGAAGATCCACTGTGTCCATTTGTAGTACGCCGGATCACAAGTCGAGACCTCGCGGTCCCAATCATAGGAGAAGCCAAGCGATTGAATCTGTCGCCGAAAGTTATCGATATTCCGCTGAGTAGTAATACGAGGGTGCGTTCCAGTCTCAATCGCGTACTGTTCGGCAGGAAGTCCAAACGCATCCCAGCCCATTGGGTGGAGCACGTTATAGCCACACATTCGCTTGTAGCGACAGATGATATCCGTTGCGGTATAGCCTTCGGGATGGCCGACATGGAGGCCGGCGGCTGAAGGGTAGGGGAACATGTCGAGGATATAGAGCTTCGGCTTCTTTTGGTCGACGTTGACCGAAAAAGTTTTGTTCGCAAGCCAGTAACGTTGCCATTTCGGCTCAATTTGCGCAGGTTGATATCCTACTGCTTGCGCGTCGGTTGACACATTCCCTCGTGATTCTCATTTTGCGCGTGTGCTTGCTTGCTCACGTAGCGATACTATAGAGTAATGGGCCACTTTTTGCTAGAAGAGATCGGTTCATGCTGATGGCGACAACAATGAAAATGAATCTCATCGTGCTCACTCTCCTTGCCCTCCTTGCCACTGGATGTGGTTATACTTTTCAGGGGAGCGCAACGAGTCTCCCAGCTGACGTAAAATCAGTCTTTATCAGCCCAGTATCAAATTTCACGACGGAAACGGGGTTGAGTCTAGAATTTACCGAAGCACTTCGCGCACGATTTGAGAGATATGGAATCGTGCAAGTAGTTGATCGCGAAGACCGAGCAGACTCTATCCTTGCTGTTCGAGTGCTCAGCCTGCGGTCTCGGGCACAGAGTGTTACTGGCTCAACCGGGCTTGAGCTGCAACAGCAACTGACAATGCTGATTGCAGGGGAGCTTCGGACCAAAGGTGGCCAATTACTGTGGAAGAATGATGGGCTTGAGGTAGCTGATACTTTTGGTAGCGTAAGCAATACAGTTGTCACATCGAGTAGCTCTTTTGCGCAGGGACCACTGAGCAGTGAGACGCTTGGTTCACTCGAGAGTCGAGAGGTGCTGCGCGGACAGCAACGCGAGGCGCTTGGTGATCTGATTGAAGAGGCTGCCCGGAAGATTTATCTCGAGTCAGCCGGCGCCTCATTCTGATTGAAAAAACTTTACAGTTCTCATACCTCCTTGGGGCAGGGAGTCGGAACCTGTTTTCTTGTGTCATAGCTTGCGGCTTTCATAGTTGTCATGCCGTAACGGATAACCCCGCGGTTATCCTTACTGTTCTTCAAAACTTGCGGCTTTTCGCTAAGATCCAACAAATCTGGCACGTTAATTGAATCTCTTTCGGGTAGGTGGGAACTCATTTCTTCGTTAGGAAGTATTTGGAGGTTGAAGGTATGGCACGGGTGCAACGCGAACGAGGGTTCACAATAATTGAGCTCATGACGGCAATGTCTATTATTAGTGTGCTTGCCGCTATCTCCATTCCTCAGTTTCAGCGATACAAGATGCGTGCGTTTAATGCGACCGCTCAATCGGACCTTCGCAGTGCTGTGACCGCGGAAGAAGCAATCTACAGTGATTCCGGCAGTTACCGCGACTGTGCGAATGTTGCCTGCGAAACTATTCTCCAAGATTATGTCTACAGTGACGGGGTTCAAATCAGTGTGGTTACCCGGGACGACGCGAGCGAATTTAAAGTGACAAGCTCCCATGGCCAGGGAGATACGACTTACGAGTATGATAGCGAAGACCAAACTCTTTCAGAATTGTAAGCGAAACTTCTACGCTCCAATCAGGATGGAATATTAAGCACGTGGTTGACTGGCGCTGCTCAATCGGCCCAGCAAGCGAGAGGTGCGTCGGCTCGCATTCTTTGCATGAACGGTGTTCCGTCCAGCGGCCTTCGCAAGGAGCTTCTGTGCAAGCGAAGCAGCCTTTTTTGCGCCGGCAACATCGCCGCGATCAGCGAGATCCTGCGCGTCACGGATAGTGGTTCGCAGTAAGGTGCGTTCAGCACGATTCCTTTCGCGCCGCTTCAAGCTCTGGCGGTGCCGTTTTTCAGCTGATTTCGTATTAGCCATGGGGTGGGACAATAGCATAGACCCCAGGAAAGTAAACACCGGAGCGATATTCCGTTCTACGGAGATCGGCCAAAAACGGACTTAATCCTAGTGAAAGCTAAAGGCGTTATCCCCGCCGCCGTCCTTGGAGATGGATTTCCAGTTCGATTCCTTCTCAGCCATCATCTCCTGGCAGCGCTTGGTCTTCTTGTTCTCGGGCGATTTGCAGTATTCCCAAGCGTACGACGACCCTTTCCCACCGACGAAATACCAGGTAAAGCCGCCAAGGAGCAGGACAGCGACGATTGTTCCGCAGATCAACCACATCTCCCACCACTTTTTCTGTTTCTTGCCATTCGGCATCACGGTTGTGGTTGCGCTCGCCTTTTCGTTATTCGTCTTCGTTGTCTGGCCCATTGTTTTCCCCCAAAAAATCTAGCGTAGGCAGCTTTGTATCCTGCTGTTTAAAAATCGGCACCGACGCACACTCAGTTAAGGAAAAATTAAGACTCTGAAGAGCCACGGTAAGTTAGGTCCTAAACGCTTGAAATTCCAACATTTTATTGGTGGTTTAGGATTGTTGCTTGTCGTCGGCTAACGAAAGTTTGGCTTTCGCCTCATTCCACAAGCGGTCGAGTTCTTCGGGACTTACACCAGAAAGTGGGGACGGCGCGTCCCGTTCCATCAGATTGAAACGTAATTCAAAGCGACTCGCGGCTTCACGGAGGCAATTTTCTGCGTCCAACTTGAGCCACCGAGCAAGCTGGCAGAGCGCGAATAGAACATCTCCGAACTCATGCTCGAGTTCCATTTGATTTGATTCACTTCGCTCAAAACGAGTGAGTTCAACTCGGAGTTCCTCCAGCTCTTCGGAGACTTTTGCCATTACTTCGCCCAAACTCGCCCAGTCGAACGCCACACGGGCTGCTTTCTCGCCCATTCGTTGAGCGCGAAGCAATGCGGGAGCGGATTTCGGTATGCCGCCGAGCGTCCCCGCCGGTTCGTCGGTTCCTTTCTCCTGCTTTTTTAAGAGGTGCCAATTCTCGAGGACCTGATCCACGCCTTCTACCTTCGCATCGCCAAATACATGAGGATGTCGACGAACCATTTTCTCCGTAATCTCACGGGAAACATCCTCAATCGAAAATGCTTGCCGCTCTGTGGCAAGCTGGGCATGGAGCACTACCTGGAGAAGCACGTCTCCTAATTCCTCGCACAGCGCGCGGTCGTTACCGGTGTCGATCGCTTCGAGCACTTCGTATGCCTCTTCGAGCAGGAATGGCCGAAGTGTGCGATGATTCTGCGCCAGGTCCCATGGACAGCCATGCGTTGGATCCCGAAGCGCGCGAATGACATCGACCAATCGAGTAAATGTAGTCATTGGTTATGTCTTAGCATGTAGCGGGTGGAAAAACCAAAATTGGAGTGCTACCGCAGTGAGGCAGGTTGAACGTCTCAGTTGTCGACGCTAAGTTTGAACTGGACGCCGTTTGTTTGTGGCGTTGCTGAAACCTCTGCCGGGTCGCTCTTGGCGTTTGCAAACGGGGATGTCTTGTCGTCGAGCGTCCCGTCCTCGGCAAGCTTCACGCGGAGGCGGAGGTTGTTTGCGCTATCAGCGTTCCGGAGTGCTTCCTCAAGGCTGACCTTCCCCTCCTGGAAGAGTTGGAAGAGATGCTGATCGAATGTTTGCATCCCGAAGTTTGCACTCTTCTCCATCGCATCCTTTATTTCTGCAATCTCTCCCTTATGGATCAGATCCTTGATGCGTGGACTTGCCGTGAGCACTTCAACGGCAGCAATGCGATTCCCATCGACCGAACGAACTAATCGTTGGCTGATGATCGCTTTTAAGTTCAAACTGAGTTGTAGGTAGATCTGCTTATGGCGTTCGTGTGGGAAGAAATTCATTATTCTTTCCATCGCCTGGTTAGAATTATTCGAGTGGAGCGTTGCAAGGACAAGGTGGCCGGTTTCAGCAAATGTCATTGCCGCTTCCATGGAAACAGTGTCACGAACCTCGCCAATGAGTAGTACGTCAGGTGCTTGGCGGAGCGCATTCTTCAGCGAGACATGGTAATCTTCCGTATCCATTCCGATCTCTCGCTGAGAGACGATGGATTTCTTGTGCGAATGCACAAACTCGATTGGATCCTCAATGCTCACAATATGTCCGGCCTGATTGCTATTCCGGTAATCAATCATCGCTGCGAGCGAGGTTGATTTACCGGAGCCCGTAGCTCCCACAAACAGAACGAGGCCTCGCTTCGACATCGCGAGCTCTTTGAGAATAGCTGGCAATGAGAGATCGTCAATCGATTGAATTTTGGTCTTAATCTGGCGGATGACCATCGCCACACATCCCTTCTGGCGATAAATGTTCACCCGGAAGCGTCCGAGCGCAGAATAATAGAGGGCTAAATTCTGCTCATTGGTCGCATGGAAGTCTTTCTGTTGCCGTTCCGTAAGGAGACTCATCGCGAGCATTTCAGTCTCTTCCGGCTCAAGGCAACGATTCCCTGCCGGGCGCACCACACCGTTCACCCGATAGGCTGGAGGACTATCTACAGTAATGTAGAGGTCTGATGCATCATGTTCCACCATTACGGCGAGTAATTTTCTGATGTCTAACATACAAGTCCTCTCGGGCTACATTGAGCCGAACCGCGGTTAACGTCCGTAACCCGCTCGAGCGGAACCATTTCCGCTTATGCCTTGCTGAGCTTCGAACATCTGCGGATTTCCAGTTTTTTCGATTGCGGTTTCCTTGGTGATTAAATTTTTTTCCACTAATTCGATAAGGGCCATTTCCATAGTGCGCATCCCAACGCTCTGACTCGTTTGGAGGATACTCGGGATCTGATGGATTTTGTTTTCACGAATCAGGTTCCGAACCGCCACGGTTCCGAGCAGTATCTCGAGCGCAGCAATTCGACCGCCACCGACTTTCTTACAGAGGGTCTGGGTGATGATCGCTTGGACCGACTCGGAGAGCATCGCGCGAACCTGTCCCTGTTGATTCGCCGGGAACACGTCAATGATTCGATCGATTGTTTTTGGTGCACTCGAAGTGTGCAGTGTTCCAAATACAAGATGTCCGGTTTCGGCGGCGGTGAGCGCAAGTTGGATCGTTTCCAGGTCTCGCATTTCGCCGACGAGAATGAAATCGGGATCTTCTCGAAGTGCAGCGCGAAGAGCTGCAGCGAACGATGTTGTATGCGGGCCAACCTCACGTTGATTTACCAAACAGTTTTTCGACACATGCACAAATTCGATTGGATCTTCAATCGTAAGAATGTGGCCATGCCGTTCGTCGTTGATCAGATCGATCATCGCGGCGAGCGACGTTGACTTTCCCGATCCCGTTGGTCCGGTCACGAGAATGAGTCCCTTCTCGCGGCGCGTGAGTTGCGCAAGCAGTGAGGGCAAGGCAAGCTGCTCAAGTGAGAGAATCTTTGTCGGAATTGTTCGGAATACCCCACCAAGTCCCCGGCGAGTGCGAAACACGTTGACGCGGAAACGGACGCTGTCGCCAAGCTCGATCGAAAAATCGATGTCATTGGTACCCTCAAAGATTTTTCGTTGTGCATCGCCCATGATATCGTAGAGCATTGCATGCGTATCCTCGGGCGTGAGTGGGGGCACTTTGATCTTCTTAATATCGCCATGAACACGGATCATCGGCGGTTCACTCGAGGTGATGTGGAGATCTGAGCCACCCTGTTGATGGCAAAAGGTGAGCAGTTGTGAGATGTCCATTATTCTATCCAGCGCTGCTTAACTGGTTAGCTCATCGGGAGCTCCTAAGTAGTAGTCGAGTGTTTAAGGGATAAGCTTAAGGCTCGGTAGAGGAATTTCGGATGCAAAACAGCAAAAATGGAAGCTTTTAGGGGGGTTAGCCAGGTCCTTGCCGAGAATGACCAATCCTATGCGTTTTGGTGGGGTAACAGAGGGGATGCTCAGTTATCTCGCAAGCCGTCTCGTTTGCGGGGTACTCCCCGCGGAGATGCTCCCGAGCGCCGAATTTGAGCGCTCGCCACTCGTCCTTGTGGTCGTTCCTACGCCGGGGGTAGCGGAGAGCATCCTTAGTGACCTCTCGTTCTTCGTAAAGCAGCATTCGACATCCACGGGACCGGCGCTCTCGAGTTTCCTTCCCTGGGAGGTGCTCCCATTTGAGCCGCTCTCACCCACGGCGAAAAGCTCTATCGACCGCCTCACGGCTCTCTACCTTATGGCGAAAACTGAGCACGCGCTCATCGTTACAACGCCGGAAGCAATGATGGAGAAAGTTGTTTCTTCGAAACGTTTGCTTCAATCCGCGCTTTCTCTTCGCACGGGAGCTTCGCTCAACCGTGAATCACTCATCGCGCAGCTCGACGCGCTTGGATATACCCGAAGCAGCTTAGTGGAGGAGCCTGGCCAGATCTCAGTGAAGGGCGCAGTGATCGACGTCTTCGGCGGTCTGATGCGTTACCCAAATCGGCTTGAGTTGTTCGGTGATACCGTTTGCTCAATTCGGGAGTTCGACCCCGCTAGTCAGCGATCGCGGATGGAGCGGGAAGAAGTAATGATTCTCCCAGCTCGAGAGCTCCTCTTTGACCCCGCTAGTGAGATCGCAAACGTGTTACGTGAGCGGGCGGACGAGCTCTCCATTCCGGAACGGCAGATTCGCCTCGTCATCGAGGCGATTGACGAGGGGACATTTCTCCCCGGAATGGAGCAACTCCTCCCTCTGCTCAACCCGGCGCTTGAAAGCGTATGGAACTACGTCCCAGAGGATGCGCTCGTGGTGGTCTATGAGGAGCACGAAGTCCTCGATGCGGTCAGCCGACTCCAGTCAACAGTTGACGAGCGAGCGAGCCGGATGGAAGGAGAAGGGGTTCTCTTTCCGCC
>FKKE01002581.1_pt3 | contig 31563 bp, 35 predicted proteins | sample 1106331 | NCBI WGS metagenome assembly FKKE01 (sample SAMEA3931202, study PRJEB13176) | freshwater metagenome | biome: Drinking water system; feature: drinking water; material: freshwater | place: China | collected 2013-02-06
GACGGGAATGGCTCCGCAGTTGCGGTTCATCATTTTTATTACGACCGACCGGACTGTATCCGTCTTCTTCGCAGTCACGATGCCGGTTGACATGACTTCATGGACATACATGGCTGCCCCCTCCTCTCCTGTTTCCGGAGGCTGCGGGCTCCTTCCATACGGAAACAGCACGGGCGACCCTGCACCAAGGTGGGAGGTCGCCCGTCTGTGGCGCTTAGGACGCCGAACGGCTCTCTTGTCGCTTGATTCTGAAGACCCGTGCGATGAACGGATTGAAGGACGGCTCGTCAGGGAAGATGTATTCGATTCCAGGCGCTTGTGTTCCTCACGCTGGCTCTGGCTCTCCGCGATGGCTCATCGGTATGTGTGATTCCCTCACGCGGGAAAGCGACAGCCGCTGGAGAACCGGCTCGCGTGACTGACGAGCAGTCCGCCCGTGACTCGGCGGGCCGTCCTGGTCCGGTGGACTTAGGTCTTCCATTTCCACCTCCTCCCTGCTTCGGAGTGACCATCGAGGGATGGTCCAGACAGCCTCGCCCTGTCTCATCCCCCTTACACGTCAATGGCTGGCAGCGATTTCTTCCTTACTCCTCTCCACACATCGTGTCAACGGGCGGCATCTCTTTTTTTCTCGAACGGTGTCAGCATAACCCATGCCATCCATCCTAGACTCCGTAGAGAATAACGTATCGGCCAAGGATGAGCTTGGTTGAAGCCATCCGTAGTTAGTCCACGGCCTTGCACGTGCGGAACTGCCCGCACAACTCCCCTTCCTTGACAGGGTATCGGGTGGCTCGTATGCTGCCATTGGATGCACCGCCGCTGGTTTGCTCTCCTTTGAAGAGGGACGCATCGATGCGATTCCTCGTTCTACCTCAAGGCCGCCGGTTCCTGACAGCTATCGTTGTGGTCATCAGCTTGTTGCTCACCGGGCTAGGCGGGAGCGCGGCCGACCCCTTTGTACTGGTGGCCACCTATGATGGTGTCATCAACCCTGTTGCGGCTGAATACTTGCACGATGCGCTCGCCACGGCGCAAGACACCAACGCGCAAGCCCTCATCGTCAAATTGAACACACCCGGCGGCCTCGATACGTCGATGCGACTGATCATCAAAGACATTACCAGCGCCATGGTCCCGGTCATCGTATATGTGTCTCCGTCGAGCGGGCGGGCGGCTTCCGCCGGTGTGTTTATTACGATGGCTGCCCATGTCGCGGCCATGGCGCCGGGAACGAATATCGGTGCCGCCCATCCGGTTGCTATGGGTGGGGATAAGATGGACGAGGAGATGAAGACGAAGGCCGAGAACGATTCTGCGGCCTACATCAAATCGATCGCCGAACAGCGGAAACGGAATGCCTCGTGGGCGGAGGAGGCCGTGCGCAAGAGCGTCTCGGTGACGGCACAAGAAGCGGTGAAGCTGAACGTGGTCGACCTCGTGGCAGAAAATGTCCCGGCATTGCTGAAGCAAATGAATGGCCGCCGCATAGCGCTTCAGAACGGTCAGGTATCGCTACAGACTTCTCTCGTGGCCGTACGTGAATTCCCGATGGGTTTGCGCCTGGAGTTCCTGAAAGCGCTCAGCGACCCGAATATCGCCTATCTACTCATGACGATCGGGACTATCGGCATCATCGCCGAATTGTACAATCCGGGGGCCCTCCTACCCGGCATCGTCGGGGCCATCAGCTTGATCTTGGCCTTCTATTCTTTCCAGTCACTGCCGGTGAACTATGCGGGCATGCTGTTGTTCCTCTTGGGCATCGTGTTCTTTATCTTGGAGGCCAACATCGTCAGTTACGGCCTACTCGGCATCGGCGGAGTCATATCGATGCTGCTCGGCTCGGTCATGTTGATCAAAACCGATGTGGAGTTTCTGCAGATCTCTTGGTCGGTGATCGTGCCGGTGGTGGCACTGGTCGCGCTCTTTTCCCTCTTTGTTGTGGGCATGGGCGTGAGAGCCATGCGGCGTCCAACAGTGACCGGGCGGGAAGAGTTGATCGGCTTGGTCGGCACCGTCAAGACCGCGTTGACACCCCACGGGCAAGTGGCCGTTCGCGGCGAGCTGTGGGAAGCCATGAGCGAGCAACCCCTCCAGCCAGGCGACGAAGCGGAAGTGACCGGCATCGATGGGTTGCGCTTGCGCGTAAAACCACTCCTGAAACAGAAAGAGGCCTGACATGTTCTTCAGCCCGTTTGCGCTCGCCATTCTGGTCGTGATCTTGGTCCTCATGGGTTTCAATGTCCTGAGAGAATACGAACGTGCCGTGATTTTTCGATGGGGCCGCCTGGCCCGCGGCCTGATCGGAGGTACCGGTCCGGGCGTCGTGATCATCTTGCCGTTCATCGACAAACTGGTTCGCGTCAGTCTCCGAACCATAGCGATGGATGTCCCCCCTCAGGATGTCATCACGAAGGACAATGTCAGCGTGAAAGTGAACGCCGTCATCTACTTTCGTGTTGTCGATCAAGAACGGGCCATCATTCAAGTCGAAGACTATCTCTACGCCACGTCCATGATGTCGCAGACGACGCTCCGCAGCGTGCTGGGGCAAAGCCAACTCGACGATCTCTTGTCGAAACGCGAACAGATCAACGCCGATCTCCAGCGCATCATCGATCAGCAGACGGAGCCTTGGGGCGTCAAAGTCACGGCAGTGGAAGTCAAGAATGTGGATCTCCCACAGGAAATGCAGCGGGCCATTGCGCGCCAGGCAGAAGCGGAACGTGAACGCCGAGCGAAGGTCATCCACGCTGAAGGGGAATTCGAGGCATCGCGACGTCTCGCCGATGCCGCCAATGTGATCAGCCAAAACCCGGCCGCCTTGCAACTCCGCTACCTGCAAACGTTGGTGGAGATCGCCGCCGAGAAGAACTCGACGACCATCTTCCCAATCCCCATCGACACGATCGCCCCATTCTTCAAAGGATGGGAAAAGAAAACAGAGCCTTAAAAGAGAACAGGGTGTCAGGAACCATTCGCCCTCCGACACCCCCAGCACCGCCACGCCCTCCGGCCCTCGCACATCCATTCACCCTCCGCCGTTCGTCTTTTCGTCAACGCCTTGCCGACATGATTGCGCCCCCTCTCATGGAGCGGCTAAGATGCCGTACCCACGGCTGAGGAGGATCCATGACCACGATTACCGAGGTAGCTCCGGATTTGTTCCGGATCACGACGTTCGTCCCGCCGATCAATTTGCAATTCAGTCAGTTTTTGGTGCGCGATGACCAACCCCTGTTGTTTCACACCGGCCCGCGGGCGTTGCTTCCGGCGGTGAAGGACGCCGTGATGTCGCTGATCGACCTCCACAAGTTACGATGGATCGGATTCAGCCATTTTGAAGCCGACGAGTGCGGAACCTTGCCGGAGTGGCAGACGCTCGCCCCACAGTCCGAGGCCCTGTGCAGCACCGTCGGCAAGCTCGTGAGTGTGGACGATTGCCTTGCACTTCGGCCAGCCAAAGGTATGGTGGATGGTGAGGTGCTGCAGACCGGACGATATCGCTTTCAATTTCTTTCGACGCCGCACGTGCCCCATTGCTGGGAGGCAGGGCTGCTGTTCGAGGAGACGCAGCGGACGCTGTTGTGTTCGGATCTCTTCCATCAAGTCGGCGATGTCGAACCCACCACGCAGTCGGATGTGATCGGGCGATGCCAGGCAGCGCTCGTCGAGTATCAGCATGGCCCCTTCGCGAATTACCTGCCCTACTGCACCCTGACGGATGCGACGCTGCAACGACTGGCCGCGCTGCAGCCGAAGACGTTGGCCACGATGCACGGCTCCGTGTATGTCGGCAACGGGAGCCAAGCGCTCCTCGATCTCGCCGGAGTGTTACGAGAAGTTTTAGGCGCATAACCGCTGTTACGTCCCATTTCCCCCAGTAGCCGCCACGCCCTCCGGCCTCATGTCCCCGGACGCGTCGGTCCAGCTCGCCTCTTCCCAATCACCCTACTCCCCTGTTTTGAGTCCAGTCGAAGGACTTCTCGCTGTTTCGTGATGCATCCACCTCTGCCGTCGCGCTAGACTGGCTCGTAGTAGCCCTTTCGTTGCCGTGACCCTACTCCGTACTCGGAAGGGCCATGAAGACTGCGTTCGTCATATTTAATGGTATGACCGTGATGGACTTCATCGGCGTGTATGACCCACTCACACGCCTCAAGTCGATGCAATTGATGCCCAACTTCGAATGGGACATTTGCTCCTTAACCGAGCGCGTCGACGATGGCAAAGGGCTGCGCATCACACCCAGCGTCGTGGGCCGGCCTTTGTGCGACTACGATCTCCTGGTCGTGCCGGGCGGATTTGGTACACGAGCACTTCAGTATGATCAAACATTCCTAAGCTGGCTCCGGACTTCGGAGCCTGTAGCACTCAAAGCGTCCGTATGCACCGGCTCTCTCCTGCTTGGCGCGGCAGGCTTCCTCAAGACTCGTCGCGCCACAACCCACCCAACCGCATTCGAGGCTTTGAAACAGTATTGTGCTGAGGTAGTCGATCATCGGGTTGTAGAGGACGGCGAGATCATCACCGCGCGCGGCGTGACCTCGGCAATCGACCTGGGGCTCTACCTGGTTGAACGGCTGGCCGGAACGGATGCAAGAGCACGCATCGCTACACAAATGGACTTCCCCTATGAGCGAGAGGAATGAGGGTCAGGTCTTACAATCCGACACCCCCACCATCCGCCACGCCCTCTCTGCCCTGAGCCTGTCGAAGTGCGGCCGCAGTTCCCTGCCATGAGCGCGTCGAAGGGCTCCCCTCTTCTCACTTTCCTCCACACCCACTCTTTTGCATTCGACTGGACAAGCCATGATGCGAGATTGACATCGCTGCGGATGTGCCCTAGCTTGCGGGCATGAGCGATACGCAAAGTGACTCGCTCTTGTTCGACGTGTTCGGCCGAATGATGCAGGCGCAACGAACCGATGGCCGCTGGCAGCTGTTCCTGGTCGGCGCTGAGGGGAAGAAACGGCCCGTGCCGGATGTCTCTGTGCCTCCTCACCTCTCAGCAGAAGAACTCCTCACGTTTCTCGACGACCTCTATCACGAATTCGCGTCCCCCTCCAACCCATCCGTGCGACGATGTTGATCCAGTGCTGATGTGATCCGTCCAAGGGGCGTCTACGCAAGGCGCCGATGTGCAGAGTTTATTTGACGGCTGAACGTGCCGACCTGAATCGAGCGAATAGTCTATGGGCAGATCAATGGGTCACGGTCACAGCGGTCTCGGGCATCGGCTGGTAGGAGGGGGGGAGGCGGAACATGTAGTCCGACACGGGTGTCACATGAAGGTGAACGTATTCGACGAGCCAGTCGGCATCTTTCCGTGCCAACCTCAAGGGGAACTGCAGATCAGTGGCGAACCACTGATAGTACACCACCGTGTTTCCAGTTTCGGTGGCCACGGTGATCTGATACACCTTTGTTGGGTGCCCGTCCAACTGAGCCGAGCCGATCACCTCTCTGGCTATTTCGCCGCTGATCCGTTTATTCACCAAATTGGCATACGCCTGTTCATAGTTGACGGTCTTGAACATGCCAAACCGCGGCAACAGCAACCACACGAGCCTCTTGTCCTTCCGAACGATCAAGGCGTTTACCAGACCGGGCGCGTTCTGCTCCACTCGCCACATGTTGTCCCGATAGTACACGCTCTCTGTTCGAGTGTGTCCGTCAACCCGCGTCACTCGTTCTGCCACAAACTCCAAGGCCCAAGCCCCGGTCGACGCACTCACCCAAACCGTGCTCGCCAGAAGCATACCCCTAAACGTCCAACGGTGCATAAGCGTGGCCTTCATGACCGGAAGTTGCCGACAGGACGTTCAGCAGGACCATCCGTGCGCATCGGGCTGAACACAGTCGGCCAAAGCGAGGATCCTGACCCTCGCCATTGTCGCTATCGGCTATGAATCCTCATTTCTTAACTTGGTCTAGTCCCCTGCTTGTCCTTGGTACTCCTACGGTATCGCGAAGGGCACCAAGCCACGAGTAGATTTCGAATTGTCGCCAGGAGGGAGCTTTGATCAGGCTAATTGCTGAGGAGGATTGCCCAACAGGAGTTGATAGAGCAAAAAAGGGTGTCAGCAACTATCTTGCAAGCAAGATTGGAGGTCAGGTCTTGCAATCCAACACCCTCCCCTGAGCATGTCGAAGGGCCCCAGCAGCCGCCATGCCCTCCGGCTGAACTTTTCCACACCTCAGAACCTCTATTGATCGTAGATTGAATCTATTTATAAGGTTGCGGAGGAGTACCAGGCGAGAATTCAGGGCTTCGAGACCCAACCTGAGCCGTATTTGAATGAGATGTAGAACATCAGGCAGTTCACCGCAACTGCACTGGCAGCCCAAAACCTGACCTTATTCTCGGTAGTTGCTGCTAGTGCGACCACCGCACAAAAGATCCCGGTTACCCCACCCAGAAACCACAACACCATGAGAACGAATTGTCCGAGGGCAACCTGAACCGTCTGTGCGGGATTTAGTGAAACGACCCACCACAAGCAGAGGAGACATAAGAAAGGGGCCAGAAACGCTCCTTTAACACCTTTGGCAGGATCGACCCAAATCGATTTCCCCAGCGCCCAATAGTCGTCAAATATTCGAGATACCGCATTCCCCCTTCCATATCGTTCGACTTCTTCCCAAAATCCCATAACAACCTGTTCGCCAAGCAGTTGCCAGTCAGGATGCGATTGCCATTGTCATCAACAAGCTTAGCTTCCAAACCGTCATGCGTCAAAACCTGGTCATCCAGTTAAAGGACAAGGGATACAAGAAAGAACAGGGGTCTGAAGGTTTTGTCTAACGGTTCAGAAAACGCTGTGGTCCATTGACGGTATTGGATGGCATATCTTGACAGCTTGTGAGACTACGGTATCTTCAGGACACGATGTTTGTTCCTCCTTCATTAGGTCGTAAAAGCAGTATTCTGGAATCGCTGAATGCCAGCGGTCGAATACTCGGTGCGCCTGGCCTTAATGGGCTTCCGTGGATGCCACTCCTTCTCGTGCTCATTGCTGCCATCGTGCTGGCCATACCAACCCACGCGCTTACGGGTCCGGCTTCAGTGGAGCAACCGGAACCGTACCAATTGGAGCCGTCATGGTGGGAGGGACTTATCAGCCGTGACGGACGGACCCATTATCCTCTTATCCTGGTGATTGAGGAGGTCTCTCCCGATCATTCGTTCATTGGACATATGAAATGGAACCCCAATGGGTTGGATGTTGTTGCCATTGAAGGATCGGCTGAGGGGAATCATTTGACCTTCATCGACACCGTCATGCTGACTGGGGGGCCAGGTAATGTCACCGGCATCAAGAGAGACGTCCTCATTACGGGCAATCGCATGACAGGGACGAATACGAATATGCCTGGTGTCGTGACGCTCACCGCAGAACGCCAGCCATGGGATGGGCAGGCCATGCCCGAATACAACGCAAAGGCGATGAAAGCGGACTTCCAGCGATGGAAGGCAGAGATAGCCATCTGTCGTCAAGCTAAACAGGCAAGCCAGAGGGAACTATGTTGGCACTCGCTCGCTTTCCAAACCCAAATCCCTGTCTTTTGTAATGAAGTGTCTGACTCAGTGCGCTGCAAAGAGAAGATTCATGGCCGGCAGGTCAAGGAATGGAGTCCGTCCGTTGCGGAAGCAATTGCAAGAAGGATGAAGTCGGTGCAGAGCGAGGAACCGAACTTCGAGGTGTTATTGAAAGAGACCGAGACGCTGCTGGATAGGCTATCAGCAGCGAAAGATGAGGCACGTTGGGGCTTGATCAAGCAATTCTCCCTCTCACCAGTCGATCTGAGGCAACCACTCAATGCGTTGAGACAGTCAGACCCCACGAAATATGACACATTAGTGGAGAGATTCGACCGCCTGCATATGGCATTTGCTCCTTTCATCAATGCCCTGAGTGAAGAACAACGATATCTGTTGGTGATGTATGGGGCGACAGCCGTGCAAGCGAAAAAGGAGCAGGTTGCAGCGGGGGCCTGCGAGGAAGAGGATGCACGGGCGTGCACGTTTATGGGCCATTCCCAGTATGTGAAAGGATTATGGGCCGAAGCGAAGGACAGCTATTCGAAAGCGTGCGTGGGGAAAGACGAGGATGGCTGTTTTGGGCTGGCCATTCTCGAAGCAGTGAATGGCGACCCGTATAAGGCTCGCAAGGACTTCCAAATGCTGTGTGCGGCGCGGACGGCTCACAGCTTTTCTTCCTGCCATAGACTCGAACAAATTTTGAATGCTTTATCGGGAAATGAGAATTTGACACATACTCCCGCCCCGGAGAAGCTGCGAGAAGTCCTCACAATCCCCTTCACGCTTTTGAACAGTGCAGACGAAGGCCAGCGCATTGTCGGTGAAGGGATGGCCTACCTTCTTGGGATAGAACGGCCCGTCGATTTCAAGAAAGCCGATCTGCTCTTCGCAGACGCTGCGTCTCGCGGGGTCGATGTGTTCCGGTGGCAATCAGACGTGGCAAGTGAGATCCGCAACGCCAAGAAACATAGCCGATATTCGGGCATGCACGTATGGGCTGAAATGAAGGGGAGCCTACTGAACCAGCGACTCTGTGCATGGAACAGACTGTCCGAATTTCAACACCAAACTACCTGTACTCATTTATTCAAGGAAATGTAATACAAGAAGGGGGAGAGGTGGAAGGAACTATTTCCCCCAGCAGCCGCCCTGCCCCGCGCCGTCCGCCGCTCCATACCGCACCGCATTGAACCGTTTGACTCACTTGGGCCGGTCTTGGATCATGCGTGTCAACCGGGTTGGGAGCAACTGACAGCCCTCTCAGTGACCGCACAGCCAACATTCCCGACCCCCTTATTCACTCACGCTCGACACCGTTCGATTGACAGAATCCACCCCCGACCACTATGCTGCTGGCAATTCAGGATTTCCCGGTTTTCGATAACTTATGAGACCGATCCTCGCTGCGTCAGCCCTGAGCCTGCTCTTCACCACGTTCCCGTTCGCCATCGCCGTCGAGGCCGGCTCGACACCCGCTTGTCCCTATACGGCGGCAGAGTTGAGTGCCGTTGTCGGAGTGCCTGTCGAAGCAGGTACCGGACAGGAAACAGCAGATTCTAATGGCAAACGTTTGTACTGCTACTATGCGGCTGGCCAAATCAGCATTCAACTGTATCAGTCTGGGCGACAGTCGCCGCTAAGTCCTGCCGAGCGCAAGAAACTGTTTTCCGGACAGGCCATCGCCAACGATCCGGATTCAGCCACATGGCTGGAGAACGCCGAGGGCGCTACCTTCATTTCTTTAGGATATTTTCGCCATTCGACGAAGACAGAACTCGTCATCGACGGCTTCGATATTCAACAAGAGGCCCTGACGAAACCCGTCAAGGAAAAACTCCTGAAGCTCCGGCGCCTTCCATAACAGCGAAGTCGATGAAAAAAAGAAAAGCAACTGTCTTGATTGGCGACGGCCAGCTGACGCCATGAAAGAAGAAAATGCAACAGGCTACTTTTCTGATCGCTTGGCGGGCCACCCTCGCCTTCTTTAAGCACAAAGCTCAGGCCTCGCTCTCGACGCCCTCAGCCGCCGCCACGCCCTCCAGATGCATGGATACGCCTCTACCGTTGCGGTAGACTTGCCCGGATCAGAAACCGAAGATCTTCTGTTCTCTTTTTCTACGAGGTGCATGATGCAGCCAGAGGAACTCCGATCGCTCCAGGCTCCTCTCAAGGAGCGATATCGTCATCATCCTGAGACCGCGCTGGTGACGTTGAACGCGGAGGGATCGATCGGAGCAGGCATCACCTGCAAGGTCGGAACTGGACCGGCGCTGGTTGAAGCCGGGCTCCATCCAGCGACGGGAGGCAGCGGACTCGCCGCCTGCTCCGGGAACATGCTCTTAGAGGCGCTCGTGGGCTGCGCCGGCGTCACCATGGGAGCCGTCGCCACGGCCATCGGCGTTCAGATTCGTCACGGGACCGTGCGTGCCGAAGGCGACCTGGATTTTCGGGGAACGCTGGGAGTCTCGAAGGACACGTCGGTGGGGATACAGCGCATCAGATTGTTCTTTGATCTCGAGACGGACGCGACGGAAGAACAGCTGGCAACCCTGCTCCGGCTCACCGAACGCTACTGCGTCGTGTTTCAGACGCTCCGTCGGCCTCCGGAGATGAGCATTGAATCTCACACCCATTCGTAACGACACACCCACCCCGTGCGAGGTGTGACAGAGGCGGGAGTTCCACCTTGCCCCCGAGAAGAATTAGACATGCGTTATAGCGTTAGGAACGTGCATTGGTGAGCCTGGAAATGAAGAGCGGGATTGCGCAAAAAGATATGCGGCCAGCAAAGGGAAGAACCAATGGATTAGTGACAGGATGGGGAAGGCGAAGGGAAGTTGCAAACTCACGAGCACGATAAGGACAAAACTCACGTATTCAAGAGGAAGTGCTTGGGCGACCGTATCTTTACGGCCAAGTTCAGGGTGCCTCTCGCTCGCTAAGATAACTTTGCTTCGAACCATCAATGCAATTGCGAGTGCGGAAAGGAATCCTGCTGCAAACAGCCCCCCCATACCTAGAACAAGCCCGGTTATTGGGCCCATGGCGAGCACCGATAGTATTACGGGTATAGATCGTTTCATTTCCGCCAGTGCTCTGTCCAGTGTTGCTGAGCTCGGAGAAAATTCTTGGACAGCCGAAAGTGTGCACAGACAAATGCCGGCACATAGTATGAGATACAGTACGCTGAGGTATGGCAGGATGATGAGGGCTGAACCTAATGTCGATGGCAGAAAAGACATTGGCCACATCACGGCTGCCATTACGCCGGTTGCAAGCGTCTGCACCAAGGACGTTTTGTAGAAAATAGAAATGCAGAAGGCAATGAACATGGTTTGGATAGCATACGGTGATACGAATGGTCCGCTGATGGTTCTGAGAATTGCTCCTCTCGCCATTGGGACCTTAGAAAGGACTGTGGCTATGGACACACTCACAGCGACGAGGAGGATCTCCTGAGGCCAGATGAATATGGATTGCCCCCTATACCACGTCATCGCAAGTGAAAGGATCGAGCCACATGCGATGAAGACAGTGTGCCTCTGCTGGGATCGTTCTGGCCTGAACAAAATTGCTTTGAAAGAACCGGCTGCAGCGCTTTCCGTGCTCACTGCATAGCGTTCTGCAATCTGTCTTGCCACGGGCCAGTCTCTATTTAATGCCCCCATTAACGCCCCGAAAATAGTCGCGGAGAGGCAGGTGAGAACTGGGCCGCCCCGAAAAACCTGAAATCCGAGATAGCCGCACAGCCAAGCTGTCACGAAAGCGCACAGATCTAATACAACCGATGAACATCGTGGCCATCGCCGCTCAGAGACTGCACCGACAATCTGGCCAAGGGGATATGCCCCCACTGCAAGGGTAACGGCTAGTACCGCTATGTACCAATAGACGATGATCAATCCAAGGTAGAAGACCACAGCAATAGCTCCTCAACAGCGTGTTAGCACTGCTGTTTTAAGTTATCTTCAGGTATGGGTTCTGTCAAAGGAAACAACTGTTGCAGATGGGATCATCTACTGTGGCAATAAGCGGAGCAGTCCTGGTCAAAGTGATCTTCGCTTGATGAGATCACTTCCGTAAGGCAGTATAACTCCTTGAGGCAAAGAGTCTGGGGAATATGGGAGTCAGGCCACGTCTTTATGCTAGAGAATAAGCAACCTGCGTCTGAGTGGTCTCACACTCTTTATGTCGCCATGGCGATTATAGCGCCCTATTTGGGAGCACTCGTCGCCATGGCGCCCTTCATTGATTCGAGGGAATCTATATTCGCGTTTGTAGTATCCCCTTCCCTCTTCTTTTACCTTGTGCTGTTCCTCCCCATGCTATTCGGCATCTATGCCATGACTGAATACTTCAATGACCTGGATTTCTCCGCAGGACCAACACCGTTTTCACGTACATTCTTTCCCATTGTTGGAACTCTGCTCGGGCTTCTTCTTTTCCCTCATCCGTTCTTTGTCCTATGCGGATTGATATTTGGTTATATCTATGGAGCGTTTCCTCACAAGCTTAAGTCCAGGAGTATCCCGGGTGCAGATTTGGCTGAAGACTCTTCGATGCGACCCTAGGAAATGCCAGATCCTATTTCCCACCATGGGGAAGTGAATTGTTCATTCGCAGACTGAAAAAGAAAAAGGAGTCAAGAATCATTCCCCAGCCACCGCCACGCCCTCCGGCGCCATTCCCCACACGTCTGTCATGAGCTTGTGAATGGCCGACGGTCCGGCTCTATCATGGGCGTTCTCTGGTTTGGTCGGTCAATTTACGTTTCCATCATTTCCAGCCTGGCATCGAATTCGTGCCCGCAGGCGGTGCAGCGGATGCAGTCCGACTCCACCGTGAACTCGTCGCAGCGAACCCCCATGCCGCCGCAATCCGGGCAGCGGGAGAGCTGGACTTTTTCATCGCTCACCGTTTCGTAGCGCACGCCGCGCAGGCAATACACCGGTTGTCCGTCCAACAGCCAGGACCGGCCTTGGTTGTCGACCACCGGCAGAACCATATAATGGTGATTCACGTAGTCTTCGAGTTCGTGCCGGCTTGAAAAGCCGTCCTTGATCAGTTTGCCCTCTTTCGCCTCATACAGACCGCTGCCGTTCACGACGACTTTTGTCGGTCCCATCGGGACACCTCCCTGACAGAGATACGGAGCATCGGTGACACGACTCTGCGCACTCACACCGTGCGCGTTGTTACACGACGCCGGAATAGTACCGGAGAATGTTCGAGACGGAGATGACGCCGATAATGTGTCCATCTTGCGTCACGGCGAGATGCCTGGTGGCTTGCTCTTTCATGAGACGCACGGCGTCGATAATGGGGCGATCGCCGGGAATGGCCACCACCGGTTTGCGCATACAGGCCTTGGCCGGAGTGGTATTGGGATCAACGCCGTTGGCGACGACTTCGCGGGCCAGCATCGAATCCGTGATGAACCCGACATACGACTGATTGTCGGTGAGCAGCAGCGAGCCCAGTTTCCACTTCTGCATAGTCTGTCCTGCCTCCCGCAGACTGGCATCTTGCGAGAGGCTCTGGACTTCCGGCGTCATATGTTCTGCGACCTGCGGCCCGATTAGGGTCTGCCGCCTGGCCTTGGCGCCTTTGGGTTCGACAGCCCGGTGCGCTTCCAATTCAGCCACGCAACTCTCCAGCACTCGGCTGCGCTGGAGCGCCGCTTGCCGCTGACCATCCACACCGGTGCTCTCCGGCGCTTCGTCCGTCATGTTCACAAGACCGGCGGCTTCGCCCAGTTCCGCATACTCATAGGCATGGAGAAGGTCGGAGGTCTGGCCTAGTAGTTCGCCGATCAACCGTTCCGTGTCCAAATCGAACTCTTCCAAGCTGCGCGTCGGCTTGCCTTTGCCCAGGAAGGTGGCCAGCTCGGCGAGCTGTTTGCGCATGCGTTCGATGCTGCGGTCGAGAGAGACTCGTTGTTTCTGGGGAGCGGTGCGTGCGGCCATAGCACCTCCTGTCATCAGTATGGCGAGAGGGCCCGATCATATCGCCGAGAGACCCACAAGGCAAGCAGGCGATTCCAACCCGATCGAATGGCTTCTTTCTGCTTTCTGTGAGCGTGCATGACGGCGTCAGCCCCGTTCCACGGGGCACCCTCGAATCGTATTGGGGGGGGAAGAAAAAGTGTCAGGAACCACTTCGCCCAGCAGCCGCCACGCCCTCCGGCCGTTAATTCACGACAAGCGACGGCCGTGACTACGTTGGCTCTATCTTACTCGTCTTTGCGAGGAAACTAGGGGCAGTCTTTGATGGCGGGACCGTTTTTCACTGACGTGTCGTTCAACGACGATCGCTTCCCTATATTGGAACCGGCAAGGACGTTAAGCGACAGCGGGACCGGCGAATAGCGAGTGACCACTGTGTCCTCGTAGAAGGTTCGTCCGTTTAGATCCGAATCTTCTGGGGTAATCAGTCGAATCGGCAGCTGACACGAGCTAATCGCGGGATGGCAGTACAAGTAGATGGGCAAGGGTGAATTGGTATAATCCCAATCGCCGTGGGATTGTGGATTCAGCGCCTCGTCACAGGCGTATGCACCGGAGCCTACAGCCAGCGTTAGAAGAAGGGCCGCTCTCCCGGCTGTGGCCGAAGTCCAATGTCGCCTCCATTTGTTCATCGGTTCATTGTCTCTCTAGAATCCTCCTTCGTCAATCGCTCGGAAATTAGGCCTTACTATCAATCCCTTCTAGAGCGAGAAAAGACTGGGTGCTCGTCTGGCAATCCAACCCTCCCAGCAGGCGCCACGCATTCCGACCGCGTTCCCTGGCGTACATGCCTACTCTTTATTAGTCAGAAAGGCTCCCGCCATTTTTCTTTACGAGTGTCTGAGGACGACCTGCGTTCAACGGAATAATGTCCCGTCGGCCTGTAGGATTCGTGATACTTCGCTGGCGTTCATTGTGACTCGCGCCCCGCCCAACCCACTACGAATAGTATTTCGTCCTCGATTCACGCTCAGAGATAGTACGGAGTTTATCCTCATTAATCATGGAGGGATAAACATACAACTTCTGCAAACGTACATGGCAGTTTGGGATGCTGATCTTGAAGGGCGATGAGCGTTTTCCATCCCTTAGATGCGTCGGCGGCACGGTAACGGATTTGCAGTTAAGGCAATGGTCTCTCTCGGGTCGTAGACCATGTTCGTCACAGCCCGCAGCATTTCTACTCATCTTCTTGTTGCGCGCATCTTCTTGTGGGGACTGACCGCAGCCGCTCTGACCGGCTGCAATGACGCTTCATCGATCGAGAATTTTCCCGCAGGGTCATCTCCTCCTCCAACCGTCTTGACCATCACCACTGCATCACCGCTGTCCGGTACGGTCAACAGCCCATTCAACGTGACCTTGTCGGCCGTTGCCGGAACGCCTCCGTTGATCTGGACCATCATCGGCAATCAGCCGCCTGGACCGGGGCTCACGCTGAATTCGAGCACCGGTGTGATCAGCGGTACTCCGACGACGGCGTCGAGCACGACTCGGACCTATCTGGTAATCGACTCGAGTACCCCGACGGCGCAGACGGCAGAAGCCGCCTTGACCATTAACATCGCCGCGCCTTCGCCCACTGCGCAGACATCCGCAAGTGATGGGACGATGAGAGGTTCTTCCCCGACTATTGCCATGTTCACGTTGCCAAATGGAACGGTGAACGTGGACTACCCGCCTCTGCAACTCGAAGCATCCGGAGGAGTTCCTCCCTATACCTGGTCGGTGACGCCTCCATTACCGAACGGCCTGTCATTCAATGTCATGGGCCCCGGTATCGTCAGTGGAACTCCGTTGCAGGCGACTCCTGAATCACAAACCCATCATTTTCGCGTCATAGATTCGACTTTACCGACAGCGCAGATCGGCGAATTGACACGCAGCATCACAATCCACGCCGGCTTAACCATCGACACCGGCTCGGCTCACCATTCGCCGCTGCCCGCTGCGACGGTCGGCCATCCCTATCGCGCAATCGTGGAGGCATCCGGCGGCACCGGAAGTTATGTCTGGTCCGTTGTCGAGCCGACGTCGCCTGCTCCAGGCTTGCCACCGATCAGTCGGGACGGCGTGATCGAGGGAATCCCGACCGTCGCCGGCGCCTTCACTCGCACGTACCGGGTCCGGGACGGCAACGGAGTCGCCGTCGAGAAACCGCTTTCACTCACCGTCCACAGCGCCCTAACCATCGACTTAGATGACGGGGCTTTTCCCTTGCCGCCGGGAGTCGTTGGAGAGCCGTACGAGGCCCACGTGATTGCGTCAGGAGGCAGCGGCCCAGGAACCTATCGCTGGAGCATCGCCCCAACATCGATGGCGCTGCCGCCTGGTTTGTCGTTAGCCCCAGACGGAGTCATCACCGGTACTCCGTCTCTCTCTGGAATCGCTTCTATAGGGTTTGTTGTCGCCGATGGGACGTCGACCGTTGTGGAAAAACGCGTCTCCCTCACCGTCATGCCGTAGAATCCAAAGGACGGTGTCATGAACAGTTTCCAGTGTTTGCCCTCCGGCTCGGCCGCCGCTACGCATACCTTGGCGCGTCGACACCTTGCGACGGTGCAGCTGCCACTTTGCATCACGTTGAAGGAATTGGGACGAGAGGTTCTCTATCTTACAGGCGCCGACTCGTCTGGCACGGCGAGATCTCGAAGAAAGTCCTGATAGTCTGGCGAATCGTTCAACAGCTGCGGCCCCACATCGATCAACGACTGGACCTGCTCTTTCGTGAGGGAAAAGCTGGTCGGCAGCGATAAAAAGTACTCGCGGCGCTTGTGGTCCTTGAGGGCCTCGAAATTGACTTCGATCACGTAAGGGTCGATCTCTCCGGCGAACTTCGGAAGCGGTGCGGCGCCGGAACATTGGTCCAGCCTCTTTTGACAAGCCGCTATGTTCTTTTGGGCCTTCACCCGTTCCTTCCGGAGCTCCCTCAAGACCTCGACGGTTTCCACGCTATAGTTCTCCATGGCAACGGTCGCGGTCTTGGAGGCGACAACCTTCAATCCTGGCGAGCTTTCATCTTCACTGATCTCATCCTTATCAGCCGTACGCGCGTTCACCACGATCACGACGAATTTCTCAATTTTCCCGTCGTTCAATAACTTCCGGATAAACCCGCTCGATCGCTGATAGGCCGCTTCAATCGGGCGCAGTCCGATGTTGTCGGCCAGTCCGCCGTCCATCAGATGCAGATACGGCAGTCGCGCATCGTCCTGGTAGATCGCCCGGTTCTTCGCCCAATGGTAACGGCGCCGGTTGAAGTCGTAGTCCTCAAGGCCGGACGCGTACTCCTTCGGGAGGACGAAATTCGTATGGGGATAGTTTTTGAGGGTGATGGGACTGAGCAGAATTGGAAAAGCTGAGGAGGCCGCCACCGCCCGTGCAACAGGATAGCTGCTCAAGTCGGACGCGATAAAATCGAATTGCTCCTGGGTGAATTCGAAACGTTCACCGTTGGCCATATTCGTCGCATTGAGGATGACAAACGGCCGCCGGGAGGCCCTGGCCAGGGAGTCAAACGTGTATCCTTCGAAAAGCTCCCGGTCATAGTATTCCGCCGCAAGATCGATGCGGCTGAAGTAGGGAGAGGCGAGTCTGGCCCAATTCACCGGATTGAAGAGTTTCCACAGAAGCGCACGCTCAACGTTGTTCTCAAGAAAGCGCCCGCGGAACTCTTGGAAGATCCGGTCGCCGAACAACCCATAATAGGCCGCCGTGAACGACCCTCCGGATATCGACGACACGCAATCCACTTCGTCGAGGAGCCTCTTCTCGACTCCCTTCCATGTAATGTGCGTCCCTCGTAATTTCTCCAGCACGCCATAGGAAAGCGCGGCCGCCCTGGTCCCGCCGCCCGAAAAAGCCAAGCACAGAAACAACGAGTCGGTATTGTTCCCTTCCGCCTGCACATTGAAGCGATACGCAAGGTCCGCCCGGTCGCGAACCTTCTCGGCGTTGACAACATAGTGCGCGCAGCCTTGCAACAGGATCACAACGGTAAGGGTGCAACCGCACCGGCTAAGGCTATTCCGTAAGCTCAAAGCGCACCTCTCGCGGCTCCAGCTCCGACGTGTCTCTAAGAATGATCACGTATTGGTCGGGCGTAAAGTTGTCGTAGGGCGGACCGAGCGACACGGTGTGACGCCCTGCTTCCAGTTCGATCAGCTCTTCCGTCCGCCCGTTGAACTCGTCATTGATCAGCACCCGCCTGGAACGGGGGAAGTGAACGACCAGATATTCCATCGGCGAACTCCGGTATAGAAACGCGTGAAGCAGTGAATCGTGATGCTGGCAAGCTATCTCCCCTCGTTCCCCATGTCAATTTGTCCTCCGCATAATGATGCTATTTTCCAGCGGCTGTTTCCTCGCTTCAATTCAATACCGGCTCACCCTATCCTACATTCCTCTCCCACAAACTGGTCATGAAACGCACCCGCTCTGAGCCCAAACCTCTGAGCGAACCACTCACTTTGAGGCGGCCTCTCCAGAGAACCTCGTCGCCAGCCTCCTTAAGAGGCGAGAACCGTCATCCGTTCATGTGGACATGAACGGATGCTGGCTCAATTCAAATTGTGAGGAACTCAAGTGATGAAGCAGACCCGTTTCGCCTAACGGCGGAGCAGCCCGCCGATCGAAATCCGATACTCGCAGGGGCGAACGGGTGTCAGCGACACCCTGCCGATTCGGCTCAGCCGATCCACAGACATGAAGACCTGTGCCCAGCCGATCCCCAACAGCGTGGTGAGACCGTCTATCGACTGCGCGCCGTTCTTCTTCAGCACACCGAGCATTCTGCGATCGACGGCGGCAGGAGTGATGGGTAGTTGACTGTGAGCTCTCATGGTCCCCTCCGTAGCGACAGAAAGGTGAGAAGCAATGTGGCGGGTACGTATGTACTTGACTGTAAGTATGCACCACTCTTGTGCAGTTGCAACGGAAACATCGATTCCTGCAAAAGGTTGCACGCGACTTCCAACGCCCCGTTTCCGGTCGGCGGACCTATACTGGAGAGGCCGGTGAAGAAAAGGGTGCCGCGGATAGCCTCCCGGATGATCTGCACGGAGCGCCGATTTTTCGGGTATTGAGGTACTTGCTGTCAAAGCGATACAGTATCTTCTCTTTCGGGCCATTCCGCAGGGGACATGAAGAGTGCGACATTCCCTTCAATGCTATGATGCCGCCTGTGACTCGAGAGGTTAATAGAATGAGTGAGTTCACGGTCCGTTTCGAGTCTGAGACTGGGGGGCTGTCTTCCACGAATCCTTCCAGCCTATCGTACTCAACGCAGAAGTCTCTGCCGCAATCTCACCGGGTGCTCCTCGTGGACGACGATCCGAAGACCATCCAGTTGCTCCGGAGTATTCTGGAGAACTACCCGGATATCGAAGTCGTCGGAGAAGCCATGGATGGGCAGGAAGCCGTGGCCATGGCATCGGCCCTCCGGCCCGAGGTGATTGTGATGGATATCGCTCTGCCCTACCTTGACGGGATTGAGGCCACACACCGAATCAAGAAAGCACTTCCACGGACCGTGGTGATCGGTCTTGCCGGCACTTTCTCAACGCCCATGTACAACGCTATACGGACCGCCGGCGCGGCAGCCTTCATGTGCAAGAATCAACTGCTTGCCATCCACGAAACTATTCTGTTCTCGCTCTCACAGAGATAGCCCGACATCGGCAACACCGGCGTCCAGATCTAAGCTGCCGGCAGTAGACCTCTCGATACACTCACCGTTGTGCTTTTCGAATAGCCAGGGCCCGAGCCTCCATCCCTGCCGCCTCGACCGGCCGATTCATCTTCCGGAGAAGGATTGCATAAGACTCTAGTACCGGCACGATGCTGACATGGACCGCTCCGGAGCGCTGTTCCCGAATCCCCAGCGCCCGGAGATACGCAGCCTCGCTCTCGGCGTACTTCTCGTCGTCGCAGAGAACGTGCCCCAAACTATGCAGCGTGCTTGCGACGTTCACGTGTTCCGTTCCGAAGGCCTTCTCGTTGATGGTGAGTGCCCGTCGAAGCAGTTGTACCGCTTTATGCCGTTCCTGCAGGGCGGTGAAGAGCTGAGCGAGATGCCCCAGCACATTTCCAACGGCAACATGATCTCTCCCCCCATTTCGCTCTTGGATCGATAACGCCCGATTCAGAAACGCCTCCGCTTCCGGGAAATGCCCGAGATGCAGATGGGCCATCCCAAGATAGTCGGCATAGATTGCCGCCTGCGGTGAGTCCGGACCAACCGCTTCCTCCGCTAGGGCCAGCGCTTTCGCGGCCAACGGCAGAACTCCCTCGTGATCGCCAGCTCGCTCCCGTTCGATCATCCGTTTCGTCACGAGAAGAATGTCGTCCGACGGCGCTTCTGAGGAGGCGGCCGGGGTCGGCTCACTCACCAGGAGCACCCCAATCCCCAGGCACAGAATCATCCAGCATGCAGGGAGTGGTCGGAAGCGCATCATCGACCCCACCGTACTAGAACCAGCCGGATCCGGCGAGCGGTTTCGTCATCCAGGCAAGGGAATCGGTGTCGGATCGAGACACCAATTCACAGATGGCCTCGGTATATGGCCACCGAACTCACGAAAACAGGCGGGCGGCTTTGGCAAGGTTCTCAGGGTTGCCGATATCGAGACAGGCCGTCTCCGAAAACTTCACGCTGGAAATAACCAGCCCCGCGTTCAGCGCCTGCTGAAGCACGACGCCGACGGCAAGGTCCCCCCCGGGATCATTCGCCTTGTTGGCGAACCAGTGCAGATCCCGGCGTGTATCTTCTGAGCCAAGGAAACGGTGCAGAAACTCTGTAAAGGCGGATGTCCATACGGCAAGGTGCCATCCGAATTCCAAGGTCGTCTCGGCCGGTTTCATGAAGATGCCACGGACTCGGCCGTGTTCATCGGAATCGACCATGTCCCACTGTTGAGGCTCCTCGACCCGATGGAGTCCCAGCACCACGTCGGCCCCGGTGGCTTCCTGCTGCGCGAGAAGGCGAACGAAGGCGTCATCCGGCTCGAAGAGAATATCGGGAAACCCAAACGCCACGCGGTACGGTTTCACAAACGAATACGCTCGATCAATCGTATCCGGCGGGCCCAGCGAACCGGGAATCACCACATACGCCAGTGACATCCCGACTTTTCCTCCCTCGCCGAAATACTCAGGGATATCCCACTTGCCCTCGCGGATCACCACATAGGTCCTGGTGATTCCAGCAAGCCGCATTTTCTCCAGCAGATACTCGGCAGCGACCTTCGGCCGTATCGTCCCGCTGACCGCATCGAGCACTTTCCCGACCGGGACAATCTCTTTGCTGCACGTGAGCGGCTGCAGCCTGGTCCCACGACCGGCAGCAGGGACCAGCCCCACGACATCGAGAGGACCAGCATTCGCATTGACGGATGATGGACGATTCATGTCAGGGGAAATCATGCCGGTGCGGTTCTGGATACACCAATGGAACTGACCTGAAACCAACCTGAGCGTACATGTTTCACTCGGATCGCCTCACCCACGCGCGCTTTTGCCTTCGATTTCCCGGTAGTAGGATTCAAGCGCCGCGCGCTGATCCTGGTGCATCAAGAGCAGTTGCCGTTGATCGAACGTATTGGCGATATAGAGATATGGCAGACCTTCGGCTGTCCCCATCTCCGCGTGAAGCTGGCGCCCATCCGGCTCTCGTCTCGTCATCTCCTCCATCACCGCACGGTCACGCATCTGCTCCCACACTCCCTGCGCCGAGGGCCAGTGGTTTTCGTACAACGGCGCCTCAGGATTCGGGGAAAGCGTCTGTAACGCGATCCGGTTGAATGGTGCACCCTCATCCGGCTCCGGCGATTCATCCCATGGCATGCCCTGCACGCCCCGTTGCAAGTGGAACAACGGCCCGTCGTCGGTAACCTCCTCCACAGTGCGGTACCGCACTGGAACCGCCTTTGATGTGACGCCCAGACCGCGCGCAGCCAACGCCCGTTGGAAAGGCACTCGACGCGCCAGTTGCCTTACTTTCTCGAACACAAGCATCCGGCCCTGACTTGCTAGGGATTCGCTGAGACGATCGAGCCGGGGACCGATTCCGGTACGGGCTTCGAACGCCCGTTGTGCAGCCGGTTCACGATCCCGCTCGAACGTGCTCCAGCTTCGGCTGGGAAGGCCGGGATCCTGTTCCGCCTGAACCAGCGCATGGGTGGCGACAATCACGTCAAAGCGCTCGGAGGGCCGCAGTTCCGCCACATCGACACAATCGAATCGCACGTTCTTCAGCCCCCAGGCTCCAGCGTGATCTTGCGCGGAGGCAATGGACGCCTCGGACCGATCGATCCCGACGAATGTGACGTCCGGACACTGCTGCGCGTAAAAGGTAGTCAGAATCCCGACGCCGCAACCGAAATCGAGTACGGTTCGTACGTCACCGAGACGGGCCGCGATCAAAGGAGCGAGCGCACAGTAATACTCGTACCGTTGGCTGTAGAGGATAGGCAGGATCCGCGGCTGGGCAGTGAGATCGTAAAAGGCCGCCTCGGCAGCGGCGGTTCCGATTCGTTTCGCTTCGACGTGGCGATGCAGATCTTCGATCTCAAGTGGAGAGAGCGATTCCCGTTGCCAGGAAAAGTAGGTTTCGTCCCTGGCAAACCGCCGAAGGCCCCAGCGGGCCAGATGCGCCTGAATCGCCGCCTGCATCTGGTTGTCGGCATCGCGCGTCACGGCCTTTTGAGCATGATGGCGTCGAAGTAGGCTTCCGGAACCGGATGCGGCAGCCGCAGTTGTCCCGACCCGAATCCCACGTATTTCTCACATGTCAACTGGTCAAGGCTGATCGGCCCTTTTGCATGGATGCGCGAGCCGCTCAACCCTAAATCCGTCCCGAACCCGAAGCTGTCTCCCGCGTGGAGCCGGGATGAGGCATTCACGAACACCCCGCTCGCGTCCACTTCACGCGTAAACCGCATCGCCGCGTTGTAGCTCGTCGTGGCGATCACCGCCGTCATACAAGGACCATGATCGGCGATATGCTTCAGCGCCTCGTCCAAATCCGCGACCATTTTGACCGCCAGCGTCGGCCCCTGATATTGCGTCCGCCAATCCTCCTCGGTGGCCGGTTTGATCGCCGTATGGCCCGTCATCGCCATCTGCCCCATCAAGGCGATGGTTTTCGGACAGCCGCGCACTTCGATTTTGAATTCGTTGAGTAGACGGTTGATCAACGGCGGGAGGAACTGCCGGCCGATGAACTGTTGGACCAGCAACGTGTCGAGCGCATTGGCGGCGCCCGCCGACTGCGCCTTTGAATTGATCGCGATGTTCTGAGCCATCGGGAGATCCGTCTCTGCATCCACATAGACGAAGGTCAGTCCGCCGTCGAAGCTGAGGACCGGCATCCGAGCCGCTTCCTGCACGGCTTTGCGAAGCCCGGCCCCGCCGCGTGGAACGATCGCATCGAGCGCCTTGCCGGACCGGATCATCTCGATCGCCACCTCTTTCTCCGGACGATCGACCAGCACCCAGGCCCCAGCCGGCACCCCCTGCTGCTCGGCCGTTTCACGCAACCCCTTGGCGATAACGTGATGGGTCAGCGTCCACTCGGGCGCCCCGCGGAACACCACCACGTTTCCGGACTTGAAGCAGAGCGCGATGGATTCGACGGTGATGAGCGGCTTCATTTCCGAGATCACGCCGATGACCCCGATCGGGACGCGCACACGGGACACGTGAAGCCCGTCCGGCCGTTCCCATCGACCGGTCACGGCCCCGACCGGATCGGGCAGATCCGCGATCAGACGCAACCGGTCCGCCATTTCCTTGATATCGTCTGCGGTCATGCGCACCCGAGCTACGGCCGCTCTCATGCGGTCCTTGATGACATCTCCTTCAAAGGACTTACCTACCGCATCGACGTCTTTTTCGTTCTCCGCGAGGATCACCTCTTCGTCGGCCGCAATCCGATCGGCCATAGCCCGCAGGACCTTCTCCTTTTCAGGCCCCGACAGCAGCACCAATGAAGAATGAACTTTTCTGCAGTCTTTCAATATCTTATCAAGATATATCTTAACTGGAACTTCAGGCATCATAACCCCCGTGAGACGTAAGGCGTAAAACGCGAGGAGCCGACGATACGAACGGCCAAGACCATATCGGAGATGGACTATAGCATGCGATTTTTCCGTCCGTAAACAGCGGGTACTAGGACTCCCCAACCCCGGGAAGCCGTCGCCGCGCCGCCTCTCTGGCGAGAAACCATCCCAGCCAGACCCAGAGGCAGGCTACGGGAATCATCACCCAAGCGATGTGCGATGATGTCGCGCCGAGTGCCTTCACCCCCTTGACGATCCAACCGGTGGCGGCGTCTCCTCCGCGTGAAACGGCGGTATCGATAAAGTTCTTGGCTTTATACTTCTCCTCGCGGCTCAGGACTGTAAAGAGCGCTTCCCGCGCCGGCTTGGCAATTGCGTACTCGCCGACGCGGCGGACGATGGTGAACAATGCGTAGACAACGAGCAGCGGCATGGCCCCGATGAAGCCGAATCCTACCGCGCTGGCCGCCGGCAGGATCACGAGCGCCGACACCAACCCGAAGCGGCTGATCATGTGACTCGTGATGAACACCTGCGTGAGGAACGAAATGACGTTCACGGCGAAGTCGATCGTCGCGAAAAACCGGGTCCGTCCCTCCGGCGAGACGATCTGCTCCCCGACCAGTTTCGTCTGTTCGAGATACAGAAACGTCGCGGTCGTCGTCAGGCAGAATAGATACAGACAGATTCCCATCAGATAGGGCGACGACAGCGCCAGGCGAATCCCGGCCCACATGCTTCCGCCTACAGGTTCGCCGGTCGAACGCGCCCGAGCTGCAGGATGCCGTTTGGCCCATCGGTCAAGGACGACGATGCAGAGGCCGCATGCGCCGAGAAATCCCGCAGAGACCAGCATCAGGGACGGGATGGGAGTCAGGTACGTCAGTCCGGTCGTCAACAACGGGCCGACCATCGCGCCAGTGCTGCCGCCGGCAGCAATGACGCTGAACAGTCTGGCGCCCTGCGCCGGCGTAAACAGATCGGCCATGAAACTCCAGAAGACGGAGACCACGAACAGATTGAACACGGACAGCCATACGAAGAAGATGCGCGCAACCCACTCCGGCGCGATATGCATGGTCATGAGGGTGAAGAACCCGAGGAGATTCGCTCCAAAGAACGCATAGGTGCTGAGCAGGAGGCGGTCACGCGGCACACGAGCCGAAAGCAAGCCGAACAAAGGCACGGCCACGAGCAGCGTCACGAACGTCGCCGTCATCATCCAGGGAAGATGCTGCACGCCGCCCTCGATAGCCATTTCATCGCGCACCGGGCGAAGGACGTAGTAGCCGCACAGCAGGCAGAAAAAATACAGAAATGCCCAGCCCACCGGAAAGAGTTCTTCCGGTTCCGCGCCGGTCAATGACGTGAACGCGTCCCGCAGCCGAGTCATCTCGGGCATCCTGCCGGGCCTCACGGTCCCGCGCAACAGAAAAGTTTGCTAGAATGGGCGACGCACCGGAGCACCTTCGTGAAGACGATCATCGACCTGCGTAGCGACACTGTGACCAAACCCACCGACGGGATGCGCAAAGCCATGGCGCAGGCCGAGGTCGGAGACGACGTCTACGGCGAGGACCCGACGGTCAACCGTCTGCAAGAGACCGCCGCCTCGCTCCTCGGCAAGAAAGCGGCCCTCTTCGTTCCGTCCGGCACCATGGCCAATCAACTGGCGATCAGAACCCAGACTCAACCAGGGCAGGAAGTCATCGCTGAGAGCAAGGCCCACATCATCCGTTATGAGCAGGGTGCAGCCGGTGCGCTGGCCGGTGTCCAACTCCATTGGATCGTCGGCGACCGCGGCCTCGTCACTCCCGACCAGGTCGAAGCCGCGATTCGCCCGAAAGATCCCCATACCATTCAGACCGGGCTTATCTGTATCGAGAACACGCACAATGCGGGAGGCGGAACTGTTTATCCTCTTTCGACCATCGAGAGGATAAGAACGACCGCCTCCAAGCACGGCGTCCCCATGCACCTGGACGGAGCCAGGTTGTTCAACGCCGTCGCAGCCACCACCCTGCCGCCCGCATCCTACGCCCAACATTTCGAAACGGTATCGATCTGCCTGTCCAAGGGACTCGGCGCGCCGGCCGGTTCGCTCCTCTGCAGCAACGACCAGGCGCTCATCGAGCGGGCCAGGCGTTTCCGCCGCATGTACGGCGGCGCGATGCGGCAGGCCGGAGTCCTGGCGGCGGCAGGACTCTACGCGCTGGACCATCACGTCGAACGGCTGGCGAAGGATCACGAACATGCAAAACGACTCGCCAGAAAACTCCAGCAGATCCCCGCCGTCACCATCAATCCTCAGCACGTCGAAACGAACATCCTCATATTCAACGTCGTGGGCCATCGCCTCGCCCCGGCCGCGATCGTGGCAGCGCTGAAGCAAGAGGGGCTTCTGCTTAACGCGATCGGTGGATCGAGTTTTCGCGCGGTGACGCATCTGGACGTGTCGACCGCGGCCGTCGATCGCGCCGCCGACATCATGGCCCGCGTGCTTGGTTGACGCCTCCGCTCATTGACAGCGTATTTTGGCAAATCTAGAATGCGCCTCATGGAACGCCCACTGCCGGCCGGAACCGTCTCGTTCACGCAGATCAGCCGGATCCTCGAATTGACCGATGGCCTCGGCATCAGCCGGGAGGCGGTGGAGGTTCCCCTGTCCGCGGGGAGCCCGGGGCAGGTCCGCAGGCTCCCGAATGGCAAGCTGGAGATCGTCGTCGATGCCGACCAAGCGTTCGACGACTGGCTCCGGTCGCTGTCCGGTCGAATTCGTTCGGTGCAAGGAACCTAACTATGGATGCCGAAACGGCAGACACCCTCCCGACCAAAACCGAGTTACAAGCCGAACTGGTCGCCGTACCGGAACCGCCGGAACCGCCGGAACCGATCAACGAACCGGCCTACGAAGAGCTCGTCGCGATCGCGCTGCGCCACGTGAAGGGTCGGCGCGGGGGAGACTTGGTCGCCGTCCTGTTGATCGGCTCGGGAGCCCGCCGTGCCGTCACAGCCCATAGCGACATCGACTTGATTGCCCTGGTGAAAGGCCATGCCGACGCGCACGAGATCGTCCGGGTCGCCGACCGATTAGCCGACATCCGTTATCATGGCCATCAGGAAGTCGAAGAAGAACTGGCCTATTCGCCGCGGCTACCCTCCCTGCTTCGAAAGGCCAGGATCCTGTATGATCACGATGGCATCGGGGCCAAGCTGATCGAACGGGCCAACAACCGGTTTCGCCAGGGGCCGCCTCCCGCCAGCATGAACGAACAGATTCGCCTGAAGGCGCAGTGCCTCCACTGGCTGGGCAAGGCCCAGGACCTGGCCGACAAGCCGGCAACCGCCAACTATCTTCTGATCAATTTCTTCGAGGACTACCTGAATGCCTTCTTCCGGCTCAAAGGCCTCTGGCTGACAGCCCCGGTCGACATCCCGCGCTTTCTCACGTCCCGAGACGCAACCCTGGGAGACCTGGCCGGCCGGTTCCTGGCAGCAACGACTCTGGCCGAACGGCTCAACTTTGGCCGCGACCTAACCGATCTACTCTTTAAGGACGTCCCGAATCCCGCCAGAATCGACTGACGGGCCCGGTTCGCTCGTCCTTGCCGTAAGGATACGGTTTTTTCAGGACACAGGGGAAGGCGTTGACACGCTCCGCGTGTGAACGGGTGTCTTCCCTCTATCGGCACGACTGCCAAGGAGCCACCATGGAGTTGGGATTTATCGGGCTTGGAAAGATGGGCATGAACATGGTCACTCGTCTGCGGCGCGACCAGCATCGCGTCGTCGTCTACGACCGATCCCCCGATCTGGTCAAACAGGCCGAAGGGCTGGGCTGCACCGGCTCATCGTCATTGGCCGACCTCGTCGCCAAGCTGTCGACGCCGAAAGTCGTGTGGGTCATGGTTCCCTCCGGCGCCCCGACGGAAGAAACCGTGCAGGCGGTGGCCGCGCTTCTGCATCCGGGCGATATCATCGTCGACGGCGGAAACACCAGATTCCACGACGACGTCCGCCGCGCAGCCGAGTTGAAGAAAAAAGGCATCCGATACGTCGATGCGGGTACCAGCGGCGGCATCTGGGGCCTCAAAGTGGGCTATTGCCTGATGGTGGGCGGCGATTCGGACGCCGTGCAACATCTCGCACCGGTGTTCACCACGTTGGCACCCGAACAGGGCTGGGCCCACGTCGGAGCGGTCGGGGCAGGCCACTATGTGAAGATGGTTCACAACGGTATCGAATACAGCATGATGCAAGGCTACGCGGAAGGGTTCGAGCTGATGTCGAAGAGCGAATACAAGCTGGACCTGGCGCGCATTGCGGATCTCTGGATGCACGGCAGCGTGGTCCGTTCCTGGTTACTGGAACTCGCGGCAGGCGCGCTCAAAGAAGATCAGAAGCTCGAGAAGCTCAAGGGCTATGTGCAGGATTCCGGCGAAGGTCGCTGGATGATCGCCGATGCCATCGAGAAAGACGTGCCGGTACCGACGCTGACGACCGCCCTTTTCACGCGGTTCCGTTCGCGCCAAGAGGAGTCGTTCGCCGAGAAGATGCTGGCGGCCCTGCGGAATGCGTTTGGCGGCCACGCCGTCCGGCGGTAGAATAGGTTCATGCCTGCCATTCCACGCATCGACATCAAGCCGGCGCAGGAAATCGTTCCTCCGGTCGAGCCCTGCACGGTCGTGATCTTCGGCGGCTCCGGCGATTTGGCCAGACGCCGTCTGATTCCTGCGCTATACAATTTGCTTCTCGATGGTCTCCTTCCGTCCAAGTACGCCGTCATCGGCCTCGGGCGGAAGACGATGTCTGACGATGAGTATCGGGCATCCTTGCGCGAAGGGGTCGTCAAGTTTTCACGCCAGGCGCTCGACGAACAGAAATGGTCCGCATTCGCGCAGCAGATCTACTATATGTGCGGAGAGAACGAGACGCCCGAGACCTATGCCAATCTGAAAGCGCGCGCCGAAGACATTGAGCGAAAGACCGGTCTTCCCGGCCACAGGATTTTCTACCTCAGCATTCCGCCCAGTTCGTTCACTGCCGTCTGCGAGGGGCTGGCCGGCGCGGGCCTCGCTATGCCCCCGGCCCCGCAAGCCCCCTACTCTCGCGTGATCGTCGAAAAACCGGTCGGTCGCGATCTGGAGTCGGCGATGCAAATCAACGCCGTGACCGGAAGGGTCTTCGACGAGTCGCAAATCTTCCGGATCGATCACTATCTCGGAAAAGAAACCGTGCAGAACCTGATGGTCGTGCGGTTCGCCAACAGCATTTTCGAACCCATCTGGAATCACAAGTACATTGATCACGTCCAGATCACCGTGAGCGAAGCCGAAGGAGTCGGCACGAGAGCCACGTATTACGAAGAAGCCGGCGCCCTCCGCGACATGGTGCAAAATCACATCCTCCAATTGCTTTGTCTGGTCGCGATGGAACCGCCCTATTCGCTGGATCCAGACGTCGTCCGCAACGCCAAGATGGAAGTGCTTCGGTGCCTCCGGCCGATCGTCGGGAAAGACGTCGAGCGGTACACAGTCCGGGCCCAGTATGCCGCGGGAAAGGCCCATGGAACGGACGTTCCCGGTTATCGGCGTGAGGCAGGGGTGAATCCCAACTCGACGACCGAAACCTATGTGGCCGTCAAGTGCTTCGTGGAGAATTGGCGCTGGTCCGGCGTCCCCTTCTACTTGCGGACAGGGAAGGCGCTGCCCCATCGAGCCAGCGAAGTCGCGGTGCAATTCCGGGACATTCCGCAGATCCTCTTCAATACCAACGCCCAGCATCCGCAGCCGCCGAACGTGCTCACGCTGCGAATCCAGCCGGAAGAAGGGCTGTCCCTGCGCGTCGTCTCCAGGGTTCCGGGCACGAGGGCCCAGACCCACCCGGTGGAGATGGACTTTCAATACGGGGAAGTCTTCGGCAGACCGTCACCCGAGGCCTATGAGCGACTGCTGCTGGACGTGATGGCGGGAGACGCCTCTCGGTTCATGCGCCGGGATGCCGTCGAAGCCTCATGGGCTTGGATCACGAAGATTCTGGAGGGGTGGCACCAACAGGGGTCACGGTGGCTTCCCGAATACCCCGCCGGCACGTGGGGACCGGTTGAAGCAGACCGGTTGATCCAGGAAGACGGGCGAATCTGGCGAACGCTCTAGGACCCGTCAGAGCTTGAACGCCTGGCCTCATCTAAACGCCTCGTGCTCGCGAACTCGGGGATCTGCCCTAACGACCCCGCAGGCTTTTGAGTATTTCTTCTTTCGTCCCTACCCCGCCCACAAAGCGCTCAAATAATCCGCCCCGATACAACGCCAGTGCCGGCAAGGACCTGAGGTCAAGTTCGGCTGGAATTTGGAAATTGTCCTCCACATTCATTTTGACGATCACGAGCAGACCCTTGGTCTCCTGTTGCAACAATTCCAACTCCCGCATGAGCGCCCTACAGTGGCCGCACCCGGGCTTCCAGAATTCCACCAGCACCGGCAGCCTCGCCTGCTCCACGACGCGGTCAAAATCCCGATCCGTCACGTCTGCAATCATGTCGGGCTCCTGAAGGACTTGGGAAACGCGGCAGCGAAGACCTCGTCGAACAGGAGCTTCGCAAACAGGCGATACCCGGCCGTGGTCAGGTGGATGCCATCGTTCGAGTAACGGGGTGCCAATTGTCGTGTCGTCGGATCCACCGTTGCGGTGAAGAGGTCGACGCATGGAAGTCTTTTCGAGTCAGCGTATTCACGAATGGAGGCATTGAGCACGTCACGGGTGGCCAAGTGCCGTGCAATATAGGCACGGGCATCCGCCCCCCCTTGATCCACGTCCACTGAAATCGACGGAACGGTGACGGGAAGCGGTATCACTCCTTCGCTTCGCGCCGTTTCGTACATCTTGAGGAGGTTTCTCATGATCTGGCCGGCATCCGGGTTCCAAGCCAGATCGTTAGTGCCGCCAAGTATCACCACGTAGGCAGGGCGGAGGCCGAGCACATCCCGGCGGAATCGCATGGCCATTTCGCCGGTCAATTCTCCGCAAACTCCGCTGACATGAATCTCGACGGACGGTCCCAACCATTCTTGGAGATATCGGCCGTACGGCGTATCTTCACCGCCGGGATTCTCCTGGCTCGGAGATTGGAATCCCGCCGTGAGACTGTCGCCGAAACAGACGATTCGATGCGATGCTGTCCCAGGTTCGTTCATGCTCTCAGTTTCCTTCACGTGCCTGATAGTGTGTGGGATCTTACCGGCCACCCCGATATACCCGCAAGGCAACAGGGACACATAGACAAGGTTCCCCCCATAGAACCCCCTAATCCAAGAACGGTGATTTTCTTGACGAATCCTGCACCGGCGGGTACGACTACATGATATGTCAGATCTCCAGAAAGCCCAACAAATGATGGCCGCTTCCGTCGCAAGCAAGACGGCCGAAGACCCGGAAATCGCTTCCGTCAAGAAGGTTCTCAAACTCCTCGACAAGACGGCAAAGTCCAACCGCACCTACGGTGCGACCAACCCGGTAGCGCTAAAGTTCTCGCAGCAGCTCTACGAAGAACTCACCACCCATTTGAATCAATACGAAAAACTGTCCTTCTTGGTGCAGCGGTCCGCTCTGACGTGCAAAGACCACGTGGTCTATCAGCCTGAAAACGAAGGCGGAACGGAGAGCGTCGCGTTCAAGCTCTATGCCGACGGCATCCGGGAACTGGTGCTCCAGCAGGGATTGACGCGGGAGGACCTCAATTTCTTCCTGGAGTCTCTCTGGGGTGGAATCGATTCGACAAAGGACGACGACGACATCGTGACCCGCCTTTGGGAGAAGAACTTGTCGACTCTCACTTTGGTCACCGCTGAAGAGGTGGCAAAAGCCTCAGGCGGCACCGATGGGTTCCTCGTTCTTGACGGAGGAATGAGCACCTCCGATTCGACGCTGCGGGAACTGCTCGATCGGGAAC
>FKKE01005211.1_pt1 | contig 31471 bp, 25 predicted proteins | sample 1106331 | NCBI WGS metagenome assembly FKKE01 (sample SAMEA3931202, study PRJEB13176) | freshwater metagenome | biome: Drinking water system; feature: drinking water; material: freshwater | place: China | collected 2013-02-06
CCGGAAACTGATCGTGATATTTTTGAGCTTTGTTATTCTCAATGCGTCAACGGAGATCCACCAGTTGTGGAAACTTCCTTTCTTAATTCAGCATTATTTTCATCATCAAAAAGAGAAACCAACTCTTTCATTTATCACTTTTCTAAAAATTCATTACACAAACAAAGATCATCCTGATGACAATGATGATAAAGATGACAATGCACTCCCTTTTAAATCTGTTAGTAATATTTCACATACTGACTTACCTGTTTTAGAAAAAAAGAACACTATAGAAGAATATTTTTATTTCCTGCAAAAACCCTCTGCTTACTTCCCCGAAGGATTTCCACAACATAGAGCTTATGCAATCTTTCATCCCCCACGTATGGCTTAGTGATTTTTATTAAAAGCTCAAATCTAATTTTTACAATTAAATAAATTAATTATGAATGCATCGCAAATTCATTTAGCATTTAACCATGTGCCATTATTTTTCTCACTTGCAGGCGGATTGATCCTGCTTTACGGTTTTTTCAGGAAAAATGATCCTATAAAATTCCTTTCACTTTATTTCATGATCGCAGCAGCCATATTTACCATACCCGTTTATCTAACCGGAGAAGGAACTGAAGAGGCTGTTGAAGAATTACCTGGTGTTTCAGATGCCTTGATCGAAAGTCATGAAGAAATGGCGAAGATCGGTTTGATCATTATCATCATCTTGGGCATTGCCGCTTTACTCGCCGTTATCGTAAAAAAGAAAACGGCTTTTGCAAAACCAGTATTGATGCTCTGTGTTATTCTTTCTTTAGCTTCATTTGGTGTAATGGCGCAAACAGCACATCTTGGAGGGCAGATCCGCCACTCCGAAATAAGAACTGGTGCTGCTATATCAACTGAAAATGATTCGGGTGAAAACGAAAATGAAGAGAAAAATAAAGCTGGCGAAAAAGATGATGACTAAATTAAAGAGGGCTACGCCCCTCTTTTTTCATCAGTCTAAACTTCGACAATCATTTTCTCAAAAGCATATTTTGACAGAACTTTATTTATCATGAACTGGTACAAGCTAAAAGCGGAAGAAGTATTTGAAAGGACAAATTCGAATGAAAAAGGTCATTCAACGGATGAAGCCAAACACAGGCTTCATAAACATGGCCCCAATGAATTGCAGGAAGGAAAAAAGAAAAGCATTGCCGGAATACTGTTGATGCAGTTCAAAGATGTGATGATCCTTATTTTATTAGTGGCAGCCATCATTTCCGGCGTTATTGGAGATGTTACCGATACAATTGTTATCCTCATTATTGTTATACTCAACGCAATCATTGGTTTTTTCCAGGAATACCGGGCAGAAAAAGCAATGCAAGCTTTGAAGCAAATGGCGATCGTTCAAACAACCGCCTTGCGTGATGGGAAAACGGTTACAATACCAGCAACTGAACTAGTACCCGGCGATATTGTTTTGCTTGAAGCAGGTAACGCCGTTCCTGCTGATATCAGGATCATTGAATCCAATAATTTGAAAATTGAAGAGGCTGCCCTGACCGGCGAATCTCATGCTATTGATAAGATCAGCGATATTCTTGATGAAGATGATCTGCCGCTTGGCGATCAAATAAATCTTGCATTCAAAGGAACATTTGTTGCCAATGGACGTGGCAAAGGAGTTGTATTTGCCACTGGCATGAATACAGAACTGGGCCGCATCGCTAAGATGCTGCAGGAAAGTGAAACACTAACTCCATTACAACAACGTATGGCTGCATTTGGCAAAAGACTTTCAATACTTGTACTGATACTATGTATTGTTTTTTTTATTGCTGGCAGGCTGCGTGGAGAAGATACTGTGAAAATGGTGCTGACAAGTATTTCACTTGCTGTGGCTGCTATACCGGAAGCATTGCCGGCCGTCATCACTATTTCCCTGGCATTGGCTGCTAAAAGAATGATCAGGCAAAATACGTTGATAAGAAAATTACCGGCAGTAGAAACACTGGGCTCGGTCAATTATATCTGCACCGATAAAACAGGTACACTTACAAAAAACAAAATGCATGTTGAAGAATTGAGCGTTAATGACAAGCAATACATGCAGGAAGAATTTGATAAAATAAAAGAAGACGAAAAAGGAAATTTATTACTTCATGCATTTGCTTTGAACAACGATGCAAAACCTGATAGTGAAAAGAAAATAAAAGGCGACAGCACGGAAGTGGCTTTGCTGGAGCTGGCAATAAAACAAGACATTGATACTTCATCCTGGCCACGCTTCGCTGAAATACCTTTTGACTCTGATAGAAAACTAATGACCACTTTTCATGAACATGAGGGCAAATTCTTTTCTTTTACAAAAGGAGCTCCCGATGTTTTACTGGAAAGATCTATTGTTGATAAGAAAGAAGAACTTTTAAAAAAAGTAGACGAGCTGGCAGCAAAAGGCCTCAGGGTTCTGGGCTTTGCCTTTCGCAACTGGGATAAGAAACCCACTGTGCCAAAATCAGAAACACATGAATCCGGTCTGCAATTTCTGGGTCTGGCAGGTATTATTGATCCGCCGAGAGAAGAAGTGCTGGATGCAGTTGCCCAATGCAAAACAGCCGGAATTATTCCTGTAATGATAACGGGAGATCATCCATTAACAGCAAAGAACATAGCCGAACAGATTGGAATTTTTAACAGCAAAAAAGATATGCTGATAACAGGCCAGGAGCTGGCTGCTTTGGATAAAGAAGATTTTCAATCAAAAGTGGAAAAGATAAAAGTGTATGCCCGTGTTTCTCCTGAACAAAAACTACAGATCGTAAAAACATTACAAAAGAAAGGTCATTATGTAGCTATGACAGGAGATGGTGTGAATGATGCACCGTCATTGAAAAGAGCTAACATTGGAATTGCCATGGGCATCACCGGCACTGATGTTTCAAAAGAAGCGGCTCACATGATATTGCTTGATGATAATTTTTCAACGATCGTAAAAGCAGTTAAAGAAGGCAGGCGTATTTATGACAATATACTTAAGTTCATCAAATTTTTGATGACGACCAATTCAAGCGAAATACTCACTTTACTGCTGGGACCATTGATGGGCTTACCCGTTGCCTTGCTTCCGATTCATATTCTCTGGATCAATCTGGTATCCGATGGGCTGCCTGCGGTTTCATTATCATTTGAAAAAGCAGAAAAGGATATTATGAAGCGACCACCCCGACCTCCGCAACATAGTGTCTTTGCTGATGGCAGAGGTATACATATGATCTGGGTGGGTATCCTGATGGCTGGGATCGCTTTATCATTACAGGGTTGGGCAATAAAAAATGAAATGCCATGGCAAACAATGGTGTTTAATTTTCTTTGTCTGAGCCAGATGGGGCATGTGCTTGCCATACGATCGGAAACCCGTTCTTTTTTCAGGGTACCGCTTTTTTCCAATAAACTATTGATAGGCTCGGTGCTGCTTACATTTTTATTTCAAATAGCAATCACTTATATACCCTTTTTTCAATTTGTATTTAAAACAGAGGCCCTATCATTCAACGAGTTTGTTTTAGTTGGCGCTGCATCAGTCTTAATATTTGGAGCAGTAGAAATTGAGAAGTTGGTGAGGAGGAAAAAGTAGTTCTATATCACTTCACCTTCCAGGTCATAATCATAAGCTTTTGTGATCTTCACATTCACAAACCCGCCGACAGTAAGTTTTTTTGCAGAATGAATAACAACCTCATTATCCACTTCAACGGAATCAAATTCAGTGCGGCCAAGGTAACGGCCTGCTTCTTTTTTATCAATCATCACTTTAAAAACTTTATTTACTTTTTCTGCATTTTTTTCATAACTGATCTCCTGCTGCACTTCCATTATCTCCTGTGCTCTTCTTTCCTTTTCCTCTGCCGGTACATCATCTTTCAGATCATAAGCAGATGTTCCTTCTTCATGTGAGTAAGTAAAAATGCCGACACGATCGAATCGTTGTTTTTGCAAAAACATCTTGAGTTCATCAACATCATCTTGCGTTTCGCCGGGAAAACCGGTAATTAAAGTTGTACGCAAACAAATACCGGGTACTTTTTCTCTTACTGCACCGATCAATTCTTCCATTTCTTCTCTTGTTATCTGCCGCTTCATTGCCTGCAACATCTTATTTGCAGCATGCTGCAGTGGCATATCAAGATAGTTGCAGATATTTTCTCTTTCACGCATTACATCGAGTATCTCTAATGGAAATTTCGAAGGATAAGCATAATGCAATCGTATCCATTCCAATCCTTTTACATCACTTAAGTATTTAAGCAGATCGGCCAACATTCTTTTTTTATATATATCCAGCCCATAATAAGTAAGTTCCTGCGCAATCAGCATTACTTCTTTTACCCCCCGTTTCACCAACCCTTCGGCTTCTTTTACAATTTGGTCAATTGACTTGCTAACATGAGCACCCCGCATTAATGGTATGGCACAAAATGCACAGGTACGATTGCATCCTTCAGAAATTTTTAAATACGCATAATGTTGTGGTGTAGCCAGTAATCGTTCGCCTACCAGCTCAGCTCTATAATCGGCTTCAAATTTTTTCAGCATCAATGGCAATTCCATAGTTCCAAACCATGCATCAACACCGGGTATCTCTTTTTCAAGGTCATCACGGTAACGATGACTTAAGCAACCTGTGACAAACACTTTATCCAGCCGGCCTTTGTTTTTTAATTCCACCTGTTCAAGGATTGTATTGATCGATTCTTCTTTTGCCTTTTCGATAAATCCACAGGTATTTACCACCACTATATTATGATCGGTTTTTTTATTCTCATGCACCACATCTATATCATTGGCCTGCAATTGGCCGCTCAGCACTTCGCTGTCTACCATGTTCTTGCTGCACCCGAGAGTAATGATATTGACCTTATCTTTTTTAAGTGTTCTTGTTTTCATTTTTGTAAAAGCAGGCAAAGGTAACCAGGAATCTCTTGCCGTTTTTGGTTTTTATTTATATTTAACCCCTTTTATCATCATGAGCTTTCTGCACCGCTTTCGATTCAAACAACTGTTTTCACCTGACTATTTATTCCTGTTTTGTGCTGCATTTTTTATCCGTTTCCCTTTCTTTTTCAGAGACTATATCGATCGTGACGAAAGCACATTTATTTTAATTGGCAAAAGCATCACTGATGGCCACCTGCCTTATGATCATATGTGGGACCTGAAGCCCCCGCTGCTATTTTACTTTTTTGCGTTTGTTCAATATATTTTCCCTGATTCACTTGCAGCCATAAGATTTTTTGGAGTATTAATTGTTTTTATTTCGGCCGTTGTGCTGATGAAAATTGCCAAAGCTATCGGGGCAAAAAATCATTTTGCTATAGGCTTATCATATGTTGTCTTTAGTTCACTATTCGGAAGCATTCAGGGTATAATGTCAGAACATGTAGCGGTTTTATTCTTCCTGCCGGGGCTTTTTTTCTTTTTAAAAAATAACAAACCGCCGGATTTAATTCTTTCAGGGTTTTTATTTGGCTGTGCCCTGTTATGTAAATTGAATTATGCTTACCCGCTAACGGCATTGTTAATTTATTATTTTATTACGGAATTCAGAACTACGGGCTTTATACCACTGATCAAAAACATCCTGCTGGTTTCAATAGCAGTTTTGCTTCCAATTATAATCATTGCCATTCCTTATTTACAACAGGAAAAACTGAAGCTTTATATTGACTCGGTCTTTATGGCAACTTTGGAATATGGCCATACGAATAAAACTACCTTGCTTCGGAAATTAACCGTAACAAGCTGGCTTCTTATTATAGGTATGGCTATCTCCTTCTTAGCAATTAAATTTTCCGGCAGACATGAAAAAAAACATGTGGGCTTATTTATCAGCATGTTTGCTGCCACCATATTTACTTTTTTTTCAAGTGGAACATTAAATGGCCATTACCTGATCCAGGTATATCCATTTATGGCCATACTTATACTGGGGTTCACAATACAACGTGAGCTAACACCGGGCTATATGAAATATACTATCCTTGTATTGCTGATAAGTTTAGAAAGTTATATCGAATATTACAGGGTTATTAAAAACTACTCTGAAACTTCATCATTGTATCATGGCAAAGCCATCACTTCCATCAACAAATTAAAAATGCTGGGACTTGATAAGAAAAAAATATTCTTTGCCGATCACCACATTGGTTATTGGTTTTTGCATGAATACCCGCTGACAAGAAGCGTTACTCACCCTTCATCACTCAGCCGACCTGCTTTTTTTAAGCATTTCGGGAATACAAGGAATACAATGGAAGAACTGAAATACATTCTGGAAGATATCAATCCTGAAGTGATCGTAAGCAGATATGAATACCTCAGTTTTTTCAAGGAAAAAGACCCTGAAAATCTTTACTTCATGAGCAGGATGAAAAATTATTATGAAATCGTTTTCCAGGATCCCGGACAAATGATATTTATCTGGGCAAAAAAAATTAATTATGTCTCAAGACTGAATAATGAATCAACAAATTCATGTTTATCAAATACAAGAAGGTCAGTCATTTTCTCTCCAACGCCAATGAATTTTACAGGAATTTTAAATTGATTGGCGATCGCCAGCACCACTCCGCCTTTTGCAGTGCCATCCAATTTTGTAATTGCTAATGCAGTTACATCCGTAGCAGCAGTAAAATGCCTGGCTTGTTCCAATGCATTCTGCCCGGTACTTCCATCAAGTACCAATAAAACTTCATGCGGTGCATCCGGAATAAATTTTTGGATCACTCTTTTGATCTTGCTCAGTTCATCCATCAAATGAGCTTTATTATGTAAACGGCCGGCAGTATCAATTAAAACAACGTCACTACCTCTGGCCACCGCACTTTGAGCAGTATCAAATGCCACTGCTGCAGGATCGCTGCCCATATCCTGTTTTACAATAGCCACTCCCACTCTTTCGCTCCATATTGTAAGCTGATCAACAGCCGCTGCCCTGAATGTATCGGCAGCACCAAGTAATACTTCCTTCCCAGCCTGCTTAAAATTATAAGCCAGTTTTCCGATAGTTGTTGTTTTACCCACTCCATTTACACCAACAACTAAAATGATATATGGCTTTTTAGGAAGATCCGAATTGAAAGCATAACTATTAGCAGAAGGTGCATCAACAAGCAACTGTTCTATTTCATCTTTCAAAATCCTGTTAAGCTCGGAAGTATTCAGGTATTTATCTCTTGCTACTCTTTCCTCGATCTTTTTAATGATCTCAATAGTGGTATCCACCCCAACATCGGAACTTACCAGGGCATCTTCAAGATCATCCAATACTTCCTCATCAACGGTACTTTTACCCGCAACGGCTTTAGTCAGTTTAGTTAAAAATCCTTCCTTGGTTTTTTGCAAACCCTGGTCAAGACTTTCTTTTTCTTTTACACCGAATAACTTATTAAGAAAACCCATACCGTCAAATTACAAATAACATCTCGCCTGAGGCAAGACCAAATTTCATGCGCAAAATAAAAAAGCCATCCGCCGCAGGAGGATAGCATATTATTTACTCTCCGCCACTGGCGGATTGAGAATTATTTCTGCGCCAAAAAGTCTTTCACTTTGTCCTTATGTACAATGGCTTCTTTAAAAGTATAAGCACCTGTTTTAGGACTGCGAACAGCTTTGATCACTTTACTCCAGTTCTTTGCTTCTGCTGCTGCTTTCTGATCTTTTGTTTTTATCGCGGTTTTTGCTGCTTTTGCCATCTTTCTTCGTTTATGGTTTTTAGTTTATAGTTTATCGTTATAACTAAAAACGATAAACAACAAACGATAAACTTATTTAATTTCTTTATGAACCGTCACCTTTTTCAGGATAGGATTAAATTTTTTCAACTCCAATCTCTCAGGATTGTTCTTTTTATTTTTTGTGGTGATATAGCGGCTCGTGCCGGGCTGACCACTGTTCTTATGCTCAGTACATTCTAATATCACTTGTACACGGTTACCTTTCTTTGCCATTGTATTAATTTGAAAATTTGAAAATCAGCAAATTTGAAAATGAAACCCCGGCCTCAAAACTCATTTGCATATTTTCACATTTGCATATTTGTTTATTAAATATGTTGACCTTTTGCTCTTAATTCCTTGATCACTGAATAAAGCCCTCTTTTATTGATGGTACGAATACCTTCCGTTGAAAGCTTCAGGGTGATCCATTTATCTTCTTCGGCCAGGTAAAAACGTTTTTTCTGCAGGTTGGGCAGAAAACGGCGTTTACTCTTGATATTTGAGTGAGAAACATTGTGACCTGTAACGGGCACCTTACCTGTAACCTGACATACTCTTGCCATGATGAAACAAAAATTTAGGACGGCAAAGGTAGGGGAAACATTTTAGATTTTAGATTGCAGATTTTAGAATTTTTTACCCATTCAGCAAAGCATAAAAAAAATCTACCGGCTTGAGAAACAAAGATTCAAAGCTACTATTTTGATACCACTATTGAGCCTTTATTAAGTTTCCGTTGACTCTGAAAGGAGTGTTTGCGGCAAGACCCACCGTAGAGCGTTCTCATTGCTATCGGACTTTCCTGAAATCTATTCAATTAACGCTAACACCTTTAAACCATTAAACACCGAAAGCTCCGTCCTCACTTTTGCTGAATCCCTGTTTTCCAGTAGCTTCGCAGCCCAACATAAAACTTAAATCTAAAATCAATCATGGCATACGATGTAGTAGTTCTTGGCAGCGGTCCCGGCGGGTATGTAGCTGCTATCAGGGCGGCACAACTTGGTTTTAAAACAGCAATAATCGAAAAAGAAAGCCTGGGAGGTATTTGTCTTAATTGGGGTTGTATACCAACAAAAGCTCTTTTAAAATCTGCTCAGGTAATAGAAGATATAAAGCATGCTAAAGACTTCGGTATCGAGGCCAGTGGTACACCAAATTTTGAAGCGATCATTAAACGCAGCCGCGGGGTAGCTGATAAAATGAGCCGCGGGGTACAATTCCTGATGAAGAAGAATAAGATCGAAGTTCATATGGGCTTTGGAAAACTAAAAGCCAAAGGACAAGTTGAAGTAACAGCCCAGGATGGTTCTAAGAAAACCGTTGAAGGAAAATATATCATCATAGCTACAGGTGGCCGCAGTCGTGAGTTGCCCTCCATGAAAATTGATGGTAAAAAGATCATCGGCTACCGTGAAGGAATGTCTTTGGCAAAGCAACCAAAGTCAATGATCATTGTTGGTAGCGGGGCTATCGGTGTTGAGTTTGGATATTTCTATAATAGTGTAGGAACAAAAGTGACCATTGTTGAATTTTTACCAAGAGTAGTTCCGGTAGAAGATGAAGATGTATCAAAAGAGCTGGAAAAGAATTTTAAAAAGAATGGCATTACCATAATGACAGGTAGTGAAGTGACATCTGTTGATACTTCAGGTGAGGGGGTAAAAGCAAAAGTGAAAACACCGGAAGGAGAAACAACGCTGGAAGCAGATATTTTATTAAGTGCTGTGGGTGTTTCTGCAAATATTGAAGGAATAGGGTTGGAAGAACTTGGCATCAAAACAGATAAGGGCAAAGTAATGGTAGATAAGTTTTATCAAACCAATGTTCCGGGTATTTATGCCATTGGTGATTGTGCCCCGGGCCAGGCCCTTGCCCATGTTGCCAGTAAAGAAGGAATCATTTGTGTTGAGAACATTGGTTTCAACGAAAAGAAGTATCATCACAAGCCTGAACCGCTTGATTACAATAATGTACCAGGCTGTACCTATTGTTATCCGGAGATTGCATCTGTAGGTTACACAGAAAAACAAGCAAAAGAGGCCGGCTATGAAGTGAAAGTGGGAAAGTTCCCATTGAGTGCTAGTGGTAAAGCTTCAGCGGCTGGCCACCCCGAAGGTTTTATAAAAGTTGTGTTTGATGCTAAATACGGGGAGTGGCTTGGTACACATATGATAGGCTATAACGTAACTGAAATAATTGTACAAACCGTAACTGCAAGAAAACTGGAAACTACTTACCAGGAAGTATTGAATAGTATTCATCCGCATCCAACCATCAGCGAAAGTGTGAAAGATGCGATTGAAGTTGCTTATGATGAAGCAATTCATCTTTAACTACGTTTGAAAATGATTAAAGGATCGTGAGGAGACTCATGATCCTTTTTATACGAAGTATATTTAGCAAAAAGGAACTTTTCAATTTCCTTTAATCATTTAATCCTGATAATGCCGGTTACAGCTTAATGAATTTGGCGTGCAGCTTTTCATCGTCCTTTTGAGCAATCACAAAATAAGTTCCGGAACTTAGCCTGCTTACATCAATTGTTTCTACCGGTGAAGCAATTATTTTATTAATAACAACCCGGCCAGTTATATCAAGGATTTGCAATTTCTTCCCTTTCCATCTTTCATCATATTCAAAAAATAATTTCACCTCAGTAGCTGCAGGGTTTGGATACACCTGTACATGTAACCATTTGGGATAGTAGTCAGGCAGGTCTGCGGGCACGGTGGCCTGCGCATTCAATCCTTTTGAACTTAACATAGAATTTCTTACACCTCCATTCTCAAAAAGAACCCTTGCCCTGTTCCTTTGTCCTTTTGAAAACATATTCATACAGGCATCATCGGTAAAATCCATATAGTTCATATACATATCACCGGGTTGGTTATTGCTGCATGATATTCTTATACCCGTTGGGCAACCAGGTGTGTAAATACTTTGCTTTGGGGTATCATCAACCTTATCATCTCCGCAATAACCATCACCCCATAAATGCTGAAGATTCAACCAATGTCCGACTTCATGTACAATCGTTCTGTAATCATTTACTCCGGCTGTTGTTCCATAAGCTGTAAGACTTTCATGTGATATAACAACTCCATCTTTTGCAGCGTCCATTCCGGGAAAAGTGCTGTAACCAAGAACGTCTTTCATATTACATATCCAGATATTCAAATAGCTTTTTGGATCCCATGCATCATCACCATATGTGGCATTGAACTTCATCTTATCATCAGACATCCAGTATGTGATCGGAGTATATTTTTTTACAATACCTGTTGTTCCAAAACCACGGGGATCGGTGGTGGCTAATTTGAATTCAAACCCCATTGAAGCAGAAAAAGGTTTGAAATGAGCAGGAGTATTTATTGTATCGGGATTCTTTTTATTAAAATCCCTGTTGAGAGCTGCTACCAGGCGATCAATTATTTGTTTAGATACATTTTCAGCAGGAATATGATAAAGCACATGCACTACAACGGGGATCTTTATTGTTTCAGGTAAACTGGAAACCCTTTGGCTGTTTGAAAAGCTTCGTTCGCCTGTAAATCTTTCAATGTCATTGATCCTTTCTCTCAAAGAATTGTTTTGATCCAATTCCTGCGCAGTATATTCCATCGTAACACATTTTTTTTGCGCAAAAGAATAAAAGCCGCTCACCATTAATAAAAACAAAGCCAAAAGCTTCACCATAATATGTAATAAGTAAAATGAACCACCAATAAATGTGGAATTCCAGGGAGGAATGAAGGATTATTAACAACGAGTGGTCATCAGGAGGATATGATTCCGGGAATGATCAGGTGATTAGGACAGCGGGTATTGTTCAAAATAAATGATTAACAATTTAATTCCCAAGTTTCCAATTCAAAATATTTTTTCAATCGTACATTTACTAAATTTTTCCATCAAAGAGTATTCAATTACATGAAGACAAAGATCATTCCACCATCATTCGTAATTTTTCTTATTTCAATTTCTCTCTTTTTACATAGTTGTAAAAATGGGGAAGAATCAAATGGACCCGGTACAACGATCAGTAATGGAACACCCCCCCCACCAGTTTTAGGATATAGTATTGTTGATACTTACCCGCATGATACCAGTTTTTATACACAAGGCTTTACATTTTATAAAGGTGAATTGTATGAAGGTACAGGCGACCCAACCAGGACGGGCAAGTCAAGATTAATGAAGGTGGATCTGAAAACAGGAAAACCTTTGATACAAAAAGATCTTGATAAAAAATATTTTGGCGAAGGAGTTACGATCTTAAGAGATACCATTTACCAACTCACATGGCAGGAACATAAAGTATTTGTATATACACTAAAAGATCTTAAGCTGATTAAGGAATTTGATCTGGCGACTGAAGGCTGGGGTCTTACAAATGATGGACAAAGATTGATCGTAAGCACCGGCAGTGGCATGTTGTATTATTATGATCCATCTACTTTCAAACTGCTTACTAAAAGCTCAATAATGGAAGGCAACAGCGAAACATATAATTTAAACGAGCTGGAGTTTATTGATGGCTTTGTGTATGCCAACCAGTATGAATATCCTTATATCTTAAAAATAGATCCGAATGCAGGAAGAGTAGTGGCCAAATATGATCTTACCGAACTTTGGAAAAGAGTAAAAACGATAAAATCAGATGTTGATGTGCCCAATGGCATTGCGTATGATGAAACAACGAAAAAAACATATGTAACCGGTAAGCTTTGGCCTGAAGTGTACGAGATAAAACTTGGGCAATGATCATTTACTGATGATATAGATAACCGAGCTGCATTTTTTTACATCAATCATTGCCTTAAAATTGGAGATAAGCCCCGTCCACGAAGCACCTACCCATTTTGTATCTCCATTTTTATATTTACTGCTAAGCAGGCTTACGTAAAAACTGTCAAACCACATCGGTTTAATGTCGATGATCTTTAATCCAAATTCTTTCATCAGCATTTGCATTGTGTGGGGAGAAAAATGATAAAGATGCCTTGGCACGTCATAAGCTGCCCAATATTGCTGGTAAATATTAGCATCATGGCTGGTATAGTTGGGTACAGCAATAAAAAGCTTGCCGGTATCAGACAGCAACCTTTTAAAATTGAAAATATATTTTTTCAGCTCATGTACATGCTCCAGTACATGCCAGAGCGTAATCACATTAAATTTATTTCCAGGTAAATTAAATAGCTCCCTGGTTGGTAATAGTTTTACCGAATGTTGGTTCAAAGCAACTTTTCTTGCTCCCTCATCCGGCTCTGAACCTGTCACCTCCCAACCGGCTTTTATCATAGTTGCAGCAAAATAACCGGTACCGCTGCCGACATCCAGGAGAAAACCACTTTTTGATCCGGTAGTTCTTTCAATTAATTTTCTTTTTTGTGTAAGTGAATAATTCCTGACAGTACGATAAAGGCGATTGATGAATCCCTTAGTAGTATCTGTGTGTGATATATAATCTTCGGATTTGTAATAACTCCCTATGGCTTCTTCTGCCGGGATATCCTGGGTGAATCTTGCCTGGCAATTGCTGCAATGATAAATCGCAAAATACTCCTGGCTTACTGTATTATCTTTTACAGTAAACACTTTTGATATTCCTGCTGCACCGCATACAGGGCATAATGTATAATGAATTTGATTACTCAAAGTCTTTCTAATTTGATTTTACTACCGATTGATTACCGGCAGCTGATGGTGCAAATCCTTTTTCAGAAAAATACCAGCCGATAAACATGAGGGCTACTATTGTAAGGATAACGGCAATGATCCAGCTGTAATTCTTTTTCGGAGATGCTTGCGCAAAATAATCTTCCATCTGCATTGATGTTCTTTCCTGCTCACCCACTAAAACCGTATGCGATGCATTTTGACGGATTACTTTTTCAACCCGAACCGGCTGTTCGCCTGGCAATAACAAAGTATGCGGATCCAATTGAATATTTCCATTATCATTGCGGCGGAATCTGCCCACTTTCTCCCAGTTCATTTCGCCGCTATCCGAAATTCTTTTCTTTATTTCAAATGAAAATTCATTTAATGACTTTATAGCCTCCCATTCCGTGATACCTTTTGACGCAGATAACCAGTCAAAAAGTTTTTTTGAAGGCTTATCGTCACTTGATTCTATCTTGAAAAAAAAAGAAGGGGGAGTAAACAGCTTTTCGGCAACATCATGTTGCGAAGGGTTTTGAAATAATCCAATGGTACCGATTCCCGGTAACCGTAATTGCTTGTTTAATATGAGGAATTCGTATAAGCTATCCTGCATTACTTTGTTTTCTGATCGAATGCGAAGATAACGCCACCAAGGAAATTAAATCCATATGACCTGTACAACTTCCATGTTTCATACTCTTTATTGAGAATATTATTGAACTGAGCCCATAGATTCAAATTCTTTGTAATGCGGAATTCAAGCCCTGCATTCAGATCAAAAGAACCATCCAGTTGTGCTGTACCACCGGAAGGGGTTTTGTATTGTGAACCATCCCAAAGAAACAGGTCTGTTTTCAACCATAGATCTTTTACAACTTGTACACGGGCAGAACCCGTAAGCTCCAGTGGTATCAGTCCATAAGCTTTTGTATTTGCCTGAATGCTGAAATATCTGTTGACATTAATTCCTGCTAACACTGAAAATTTTTCCTGCTCTGTATAACCAATATCACCGCCAAAATGGATCGCTTTCATCGATGGCTCGTAGATCACCCGGAAACCACTATCATAAATACCCATGGCAGCATTATCGTTTACAAAAAGAGGATGATTTTTATAGGTGTTATAAGCAAGTTTCGTATTGTATGTAAAATGATCGCCTAACGATCCTTTGAAGCCGGCGAACCTTTCCACCACCCATGTATTCTTTAAAGTAGCAGGCACTTCAAGATAAGGATTGACTGAAGCTAGATTCTGATATGATGTTCTGCGAATATATCCAGACCAGCCCGCCTGGAAAGTTACCCGCTTATCTTCTGTGCTTGCTTCCACCAGTACATTTGGAAACATCCTGAAAGTTTTATTATCCCATGACGGACGGATACCGCCTTGTATGCTGATCTTTGGTGTTCTGAATACAACGGATGGGCTGATATAATAAAAAGTATTGTCCTGTGCTGATTTATTCTCCGGTTTAAACCTGGTAAGATCAAATGTGACACCGAGATCAACGGCAAAAATCTTTCCTACTGTCTTTTGCAAGGGTAAATTGACATATGTATTGCTTTCACTGTTACTTCTTCCGTCATTGAATACATTAATTAATATTTCGGGAGAATAAGAAATCCCGAACTGGGTACGATTTATATTATGAAAGCCAACACCGCCTCTCCAGGTTTGAAAGCTTTGTTCCAACGAATCTTTTGGAGGAATGTATGATAACACCTGATCACGGCCATACTTATAATAACGATCCTGTCTCATTCCCAACTGTGCATTCCATTCTAAATTCTTGCTTGTTTGAAAAAATCCTTTCAGGTCAACATGCGTATTACGGTAATCCTGGTAAGTGAGCTTACCAGAGGAAGAAATATGCTTTGCATATATATTAAGGCCTGCGGTTTTACCATCACCAAATGAAAAACCAGCCTGGACAAAAGGCGTTTTCAAACTTCCAAAACCGGCTTTGATATAACTATTCAGATCCCAAAAGCCACCTGAATCTATATCCAGGGCCAGCGGACGCAAACTTCCCGGTGTATAGGCAAACAATAAATTCTGATTGGGTATCTCATAACTCAACCTTGGCCTGGTAGTATCGTTCGCTGCCGGCGAGGCATTGAAATTGATCTTAGCTGATTCTTTTAATACAGGTTTAAATGCTGAAGTAATATCAACAGTTCCTTTCTTTTTTGCTGTGTCTTGCTGAGAATAAGAAATTCCAAAAAATAAAATCCCCAATCCTGTTATTAGTAGCTTCTTCATATTTGTCATTGCTTTCATGAATTAATAATCATTTGCTCTTAATTATTAATTTTTTAATTGTTTCCCACTTTACTACTCCTTCCTTCTTCATCGATCACTTTATTTAATTTTTCCTGTGCTTCTTTTTTGAATTCAGGAACTATTGAATTATCAACAATGCTTTGATAAGTGGCTTTTGCATTGAAATAATCTTTTTGAGCAAAATAAATATCACCCAGCAGAATGTATGATTTGGTTACCCAAAAATCATATGAACCCGATTTATTTATTACTTCGAATGCGGCTTTTTCTGCATCGCTCAGTTTATTCAAGGCAAACCAGCTATTGGCAATTTCATATCTCGCTTCTGCCGCCAGCGCTGCTTTATTTAATGTAACAACTGATTTAAAGTTTGCAATTGCAAGATCATGCCGGCCATTTACCTGGTCAGCTTTTGCTATAGCCATATTGGCCAGCGCCTTATCATCCGTGCTGCTTCCTTTTAGTTTCACCAATTCATTTGCATTATCAACAGCATCGGACCATTTTTGTAACTGATATTGACAACGCAGTAATCCACGCATCGCCTCCAACCTGTTTTCCTGGTTTGCTGTTATCTCTTTTAACTGACCATAGTACGCTTCCGCCTGTTCATATTTCTTTTGCTCAAAGAAATAAATCCTGGCAGCCTGCAAAATGGCTTTCTCAGCAAACTTGTTGGGTGCTCTTTGCGCTACTGCCTCGTATCCATTCAATGCATTATTCCAATCTTTTTTATCATAATATATTTCGCCACGGTAAAAGTTAGCATCCAGGGAATAGGCTCCCGTTGGAAAACGTTGTACATAATTATTAAAACCTGTCAATGCAGCATTTGAATTACCACTTTCATATTGTGCATAGGCAACAGACCATGAAAGTGAATCTTCGGTACTTACATCAAGTGGTTTTCCCATTTGCCGCATATAGTTCGCATACTCATCAGCTTTTCCCTCATCTACATAAATGCTTTTGATATTTTCCAATGCTTCAGCCGCTTCGGGTGAATTGGGATATGTCTGAACCAGGTTTTTATATTGAGCCAGCGCCTCACGGTTATTATTCAAATTATAATTAGCAATGCCCAGCTTGAGTTGCGCCTGGGGCTTTAAACTGTTATTTGATGAAAGCTTTAATACATTATTTAATGGTGTAATGGCCTCACGAAAACGTTCATCAGCAAGATAAGCGTTAGCAATTTCCATATTCGCATCGCCAACCAGTGTTGATGTCGGGAATTTTCTTGCCATTGTATTCATCAGGCTTATCTTTTCATTAGCACTTCTTACTCCGGCTATCATTGCTACCTGGAATGTTGCATAATCTTCAGCCGGCCATGATAGCCTGATCACATTATCATACATTGTCTTTGCCTTTGTATAATCACGGTTCATGAAATAACAATCGGCACTGCGTATATAGGCATCTTGTGTCAGCGCATCCGAATTCAATGCGGGGGTTTTGGCTACCTGCTCAAAAAATTTCAATGCAGCCGGGTAATTTTCTTTTCGCAAATAGGAATAACCAAGATTATATTTTACCGCATTGATATTTGCTTCACCTGCTGCCGGGGCCCCGGCATCCAAATAAGCATGATAATGTTTGATCGCATTATCCAGTTTATCGGTACGATAGGCAATTTCTCCTTTCCAGAAATTCACCAATGGAAGAACGGCAGCATTGTTTGGATCTTTTAGTGCTTTATCAAGCAAGGCATCAGCTTCCTGCATTCTGCCATCATTTATCAATTCCGTAGCTCTTCCAAATAATATACGGGGATACATTTTTTTGGAATTAGGAGATGGGTTTGAAAGTCCATCTATTAATGATAAGGCATCGGCATAATTATTTGTGTTAGCAAGCACCATCACCATCAGGTCCCTTGCTTCCGTATTATAAACTGAATTTGGATAATCGGCTAAAAAAGAGCTCAGGCTATTCAATGCTTCATCCTGGTAACCGAGCTCATAAGAAAGTTTGGCGTACTGGAACTTTGAAATTTCTTTTTGCGATTTGTTGCTGCTGTTTGATGCACAAAACAAAAATGCATTTCTTGCATTTGCCTTTTCTCCTACTTTTAAATAAGAATCACCCAGCAAATACATTGCATGCTGACTGAGTGAATCATCTTTGCCGCTTAATTGTTTAAATCCACTGATCGCTTTTCGGTATTGCCCCGCCATGTAATAACTATATGACAGCTCATACAAATTTTCCCTGGTTACTTTTTCGGCTTTTGAAACATAGTCTTCCAGGTAAGGAAGGCCTTTATCAAATTCTTTTCTTTCAAAATAACCGTGGCCAAGCATCAGCTTCATTTCACGGTCATAATACTGGGCATTGCCACCTTTTATCTTTTGTTCTGCATAAGCAATGGCCTCATCTTTTTTTCCCTGTATATAGTATATCTGTGCTATATAATATGGCACAACAGAGGCATAGTTTTTTTCGTTCTCAACTATTTTAAAGCTGGCCAATGCTTCATTGTAATTACGGTCACGAAAGGCAAGAAAACCGTAATAATAATTGGCATCAATATAATTCGGATCGTCTTTGATCTGCCTGATCGTATTGAAAAGGGGTTTAGCCTGGTTGAATTTTTGCAACGTGAAATAAGAATAACCCTGGTGAAATTTCATATCAGATATTTCACGATTACTCAGATTGGCAATACCGGCATCCTCATAATATTTTGCGGCATCTGCAAATTTTTGCTGGCGATAAAAAAATTCTCCCAGATGAAAATTCATTTGTTGTGTACGGGCATTATTCTTTTCCAGCTCTATATAATTGATCGCCGTGGCTTCTGCCTTTTCTTCATTTTGCTTTAGTGAAAGAACGGTTGTGTAATAATTAATTTCCTGTACTGCCAGGGGGTCATTGATAATATCGGTCTCTTTTACTGCTTGCTGCAGCTCTTTGAATAATGGATAAGCAAGGCTGTATTGTTCTTTTTGATAATACTCTTTTGCTTCTTTGAACTTTTCCCGGGGATCTGTAAAAACTTTGGTTTGCTGTGCCTGTATTGAGATGCTTAAAAATAAAATGGCTGCTAAGACGGGGAACCAATTCTTCATAATATTGTTCTTTAATCCGATGGTGACTTAACGTTGTAAATATTCAAATTATTTTTACCTGCGCCAAACATCATTCCAAACAACTGTGGATAAGTGCACTGTTGATAGATGTTTAACAATTTGTTGTCAAAAATGTTTTTTCATAGCAGTTAGATAACGGTTGTTGGTTGTTGGTTGCAGGTGAATCGTTTCTGGTTTATTGAAATAATAAACTTTATTTTGCGGCAACTTAATAACAAGAAACGGGTAATATGTTTTCCAGTGAAACAAAAGTCAGGGTGAGATATGCAGAAACTGACCAGATGGGTGTAGTTTATCACAGTAATTTTTTTCTCTATTTTGAAGTAGCAAGGACAGAGTCGATCCGCCAGTTAGGGTTTACCTATGCTGATATGGAAAAAATGGGTATAATAATGCCTGTTGTGGATGTACATGCAAAATACCTGCGACCTGCGCTGTATGATGATCTGCTTACAATAAGAACAACATTAAAAGAAATGCCTTTGCATCATAAAATAGAGTTTCATCATGAGGTCTTTAATGAAAAAGGCGAATTGCTTTGCGCCGGAAAGATCATTTTATATTTTATGGAAAAGAAGGGAATGAAAAAAACCGCCATGCCCGAACAATTGAAGAAAAAAATTGAACGTTATTTTCAGTAATCTTGTAAATGGAGCAGCCAATTCCTATACCTGGTGAAATGATTCCGGAAATACCCAAACCTGAATTAGAAGAACCAAAGAGCCGGGCCAATGTATGGTTAAAATCTCTTGGGAGTCTTGCCGTTTTTCTTCTTATAGGTTATTTCTTTTTCAAAGAAAACTGGACACTTGTTCTTGTGCTTACCGGGGTAGTTGTTTTTCATGAGCTGGGTCATTTTATCGCCATGAAAGTCTACAAGTACCAGGATCTTGGAATATTTTTTATTCCATTGCTTGGCGCCTATGTCTCTGGTAAAAAACAGGAAGTATCGCAAAAACAATCCGCTATCATTTTATTAGCCGGGCCTATACCCGGGATATTTCTCGGTATCATTTTACATTTTATAGCCATTTCTATTGATCATCGTTTACTGGAAAACACAGCCTGGGTTTTGATCTTTCTAAATGTGCTGAACCTATTACCAGTTTACCCGCTTGATGGTGGCCAGTTGCTGCATCGTTTGTTTTTGGATGATTACAATATCCTGGGAAAAATTTTTGTGATCTTATCGGCGACCCTGATGATCTGGATAGCGATCAGTTCAGGATTTTATTTTTTATTATTCTTTCCTTTTATGATGATCAGCCGTATGATCGGGGATCTGCAGCATGAACGTATTGAAAAGAAAATAGAAGCCGAAGGTATTGATCTGATGAAAAGCTATGATCAATTGACTCCCGAAGAATATTGGAATATAAGAAATGCAGTAATAAAACATTATCCTCAATTCAAAGAGGTAAACCCTTCACCGCCTTATGAAATATCACCAAAAGAAGATCAGATAATAACTATAATTCAAGGGTTGTTACAAAGAAGCATGATACAGGATCTTTCTTTAACCGGTAAATTTCTGATACTGTTAATTTGGATCACCTTTTTCCTGGCTCCGTTTATTATAAAAAATCCACTGAGTTCTTTACTTTAAAATATCCAGGACCTTATACATTTTATTCACCAACCCCCCGGCAGAACCATCATAGTTATTTACGAGAAAAGAAAAAATATATTCTTTCCCATTCTTTGCTTTGTGATAACCGCTAAAACCTTTTACTCCCCGTATTGTTCCGCTTTTCATTGTCATTTTATTGTACTCTGGTAAAGAGTTCAGAAAATAAGGAAACCAATCTTTCCTTTTTGCATATTTCAATATTTCAACCTGTGCATGTGTGGTAACACGATTCAAAGGCGAAAGACCGGAACCATCAACAATATTTATTTCACTTTCATCCATTCCCTTTTCTTTCCAGAATTTTTTTACGATGGCAACGCCGCTATCTGTTGAACCAAATCCATTTTTTTCATACGCAAATGTTTTTATCAATGCTTCGCCATACAGATTCACACTTTTTTTATTGAACCAATAAATGATAGAGTCGAGATGAGGAGAATAGTGAGTGTAAAATATTTGTGGTTTTCTTAGAAACCATGGAGTATCAATGATAAATGGTTCCTTAAGATTTGATCTAAATTGACTTTTAATTGAATCGGTGAAAGTTTTTATAAACTGGTTTGCAGGATTAACTATTGCCCCAGATATTTTGAAACTTTCTTCGCCAATGGGAATCGTGCCTCTTACTATCGCATTTGAACTAATTGAAGGAATATAGATATAAGAATTATCTCCTGAACCTTTAGCAGCCGACGTTACTTCTGAATATAAGTTATATGAATACAGTTTGGGCTCAGTTCTTACTATTGTAACTTCATCACCAATCTGTTTTCCAGACCTCATGACTAAATCATACTGGTTTTCTCTCCAGTTAAATTTGTATGCACCTGCTCCATAATAATTCCCTATATCCTGCCATATCCAACCATCTGGAATTAGTTCAGAATTCCAACCGAGTATATTTAACACCACACCTTCAATTTTGGAATTCCTTTTTTTTAAAATGTAAAGAATTGAATCTATTATTACTTTCTCTTTTGTGCTTTCCCATCTCCAACTTCCTAATGTTGGATCGCCAGATGGATCAATCCATAAGCATATTGATTTCTCTGGATCAATACAAGTACCCAACTCCGTCTTATACCTATAATCCTTCCCCAACAATTCAAAAGCCGTAACACTCGTAATAATTTTTTGTGTAGATGCCGGTGCTAAACCGACCTGTGAGTTTTTATCAAATACAACTTGTCCCGTATTTGCATCTATAACATACAATGAACTAATGGCATGTTTTAATTGCGGATCTTTTTCAAATGCAGTAAATGCTTTTTGAAGTTTTTGAGTAACAGTTTGAGCTTGCAAGTAAAACGTGAAAAGCGAAACATGAAAGATGAGAACAATTTTTTTCATTGAAAATTGTTTAGTGAACATTGAGTGTTGAATATTTTCTCCCAAATTTAGCCATCTCCTACCTTTGCAACCTATGAAAAATGTTAATGCAAGTATTATTACAATTGGTGATGAATTATTGATCGGCCAAACGATTGATACCAACAGTGCATGGATGGCACAGGAATTAAATAAGATCGGCGTTTGGGTAAGAAGAAGAGTGGCTGTTGGTGATGCATGGGATGATATATGGAATGCACTGGATGAAGAAAGCAAAAGCTCTGATATAATTTTAATAACCGGAGGCCTTGGCCCTACTGCTGATGATATTACAAAGCCTTTATTGTGTAAATATTTTGGTGGCAAGCTGGTGGTTAATGAAGAGGTACTGGATCATGTAAAATATCTTTTTGAAAAAGTATACCGCCGCCCGGGACCCCTGCTGGAAAGAAATATGAAACAAGCTGAAGTACCGGATCTTTGTACTGTACTTCATAATACAAGTGGAACAGCACCGGGAATGTGGTTTGAGAAAGATGGAAAAATATTTGTCTCAATGCCGGGTGTACCAAATGAAATGAAAGGATTGATGACAAATGAAGTGCTGCCCCGAATTCCTGAATATTTTAAACTCCCGATCATTCTTCACCGCACTGTTTTTACAATGGGCACCGGGGAAAGTATGATCGCTGAAAAAATAAAAGATTTCGAAAATGCTTTACCCGTACATATCCGGCTTGCTTATTTGCCGGGTTACGGCATGGTGAAATTGAGATTGACTGCAAAAGGCGAGGACAAAGAGAAATTAGAAAAAGAATTGGATGAAAAGTTTTCTGTGCTTAAAGAACTGGTTACTGAATGGCTGGTAAGTGATGAAGATGTAAGCCTGGCAATGGTTGTACAAAAGATATTAAAAGAAAAGAATAAAACTATCGGCACTGCGGAAAGCTGTACCGGTGGATATATAGCCCACCTGATAACTACAAATTCTGGTTCTTCTGTTGGTTATAAAGGAAGTATTATCAGTTATGCAAATGATGTAAAAGAAAGAGTACTTGGTGTTTCTGATAAAACATTAAGATCAGTTGGTGCAGTAAGCGAAGAAACGGTGATCCAGATGGTAAAAGGCGCAGTAGAAAAATTACAGGTTGATTTTGTAGTTGCCACTTCAGGAATTATGGGGCCTGATGGAGGTACTGATGAAAAACCTGTTGGCACAGTGTGGATAGCTGCCGGTAACCGGGATAAGATCGAAACAGTAAAGCTTGCTTTCCGTTTTGATCGTGCAAGAAATATTGAAATGACGGCGCATGCAGCCCTGAACTTTTTAAGAAAGTTTATTCTGGCTAACACTTGATCGGGTTTTATGCATCATTTCATTACCTTTGGCCGCAACGCTACCCGGCCTCTCTTATAAAGGGGAGACCATCAACACACAAAGCCGATAGTTGAATAGTATTACTATTGTACAAGTGTGCGACGCAAGGGATTTTGAATAGAATTACCCCGAAGGGATTCCTTCGGAACAAAAGCTGACCACAAAAAAATATTTATGGCGATAGTTGACCTGGTAATGCCAAAACTTGGTGAAAGTATTATGGAAGCCACAATTCTTAAGTGGCACAAACAACCCGGTGATCCCATTCAGATGGATGAAACTGTATTGGAGATCGCTACTGACAAAGTAGATAGTGAAGTGCCCAGCACAGCAGCCGGTATATTAACTGAAATTCTTTTTAATGTAAATGATGTGGTGCCGATCGGAACCGTGATAGCGAGAATAAAAACCGGTGCTGAAGAAACAGTTGCATCAAAACCTGCACCTGTACAACCGAAAGTAGACGTAAGGCAACCTCAAATGGAAACAGTTGCCGAAGTTGTGTCTTCTTATCAAACTTCAATCCCGATGGCAAGCGGGAACAAACCTCAAACTACAAACGGCTCCACAAATCGATTTTATTCTCCTCTTGTATTGAACATAGCAGCAAGTGAGGGGGTAAGCATGAGTGAACTTGAAAATATTCCCGGTACGGGCAATGAAGGAAGGGTAACAAAAAAAGATATTCTTCAATATGTGAGTGAGAGAAAGTCGGGAGTTCGTAATCGTGAGGGGGGAACCAGGAGTGAACCTATGGTTGTACCGGTTTCAAGAATAGAGCCGGAAAGAAACCAGCAACAAACAACCAACCTGCCTGCAACTTACCAGGGAAATGTGGAGATCATTGAAATGGATCGTATGCGCAAGCTGATCGCAGAGCATATGGTAAGAAGCAAACATACAAGTCCGCATGTAACAAGTTTTACTGAAGCAGATGTTACCAATCTTGTATTATGGCGTGATAAGGTGAAAAAGGATTTTGAAAAAAGAGAAGGCACAAAGATCACATTTACTCCCTTGTTTATTGAGGCAATTGTACGATGCATAAAAAAATTCCCACTGATCAATTGTTCACTTGATGGCGATAAAATTATTATTAAGAAAGATATTAATATCGGGATGGCTACTGCATTGCAAAGTGGCAATCTTATTGTTCCCGTTATTAAAAATGCCGATCAATTGAATCTTGTTGGATTAACGAAACAGGTAAATGCCCTTGCAGATAATGCCCGTAATAATAAATTAAGACCCGAAGACACCCAGGGCGGCACTTTTACCCTGACCAATGTAGGCACATTCGGAAGCCTGATGGGAACACCGATCATAAATCAGCCACAAGTAGCAATAATGGCAGTTGGTGCTATTAAAAAACGTCCGGTTGTAATAGAAACTCCAGCCGGCGATAGCATTGCTATCCGTCATATGATGTATTTAAGCATGAGCTATGATCATCGCATTGTTGATGGAAGCCTGGGGGCTACTTTCTTAACGGCTGTAGCAAAGGAGTTGGAGAATTTTAATATACAAAGAGAGGCCTAACCTCAAAAAAACTTTTCACGGATTGGAGGAAACTGCTAAAGCTCCTTTCCAAAGGGAAGGGGAAAGAAATATAATTTAAGGGACAGAAATCCTAATTCGTAGGAGTGCCATATGTTTTATTTTCAAACTTATATCTTTTCCCTTTTTTAGTTACTATATACAGATTATCATATTCTGAGTCGGGCAGGTCTTTAGGAACTTTTATTTCTCCCATTAATTTATTTACAATATCATCCACTGTATTTGAGTGGCCCACAATCAACACATTGCCTTTTTCAATATGTCGTATTTCATTAATAAATTGTTCTAATGAATCTTTCGTATTATAAATTTTTATCTCTGTACGTTTTAATTCATTTAAGGGTTTGGCAGTTGAGATCGTTCTGATCGTGTTGGTAGAAAAAATATAGTGAATGCTGTTATCCTTCAGGGCTTCCCGTAATTCAATAGCCCTAACTCTTCCTGCAGCCGAAAGTGGGGGATCATTTGGTGTATTCATGGTTGCTCCGGGGGAAGGGGATTCTTTTTCCGCATGCCTGACCACATAATATTTTACGGAGCTGCATGACGAAATAATAATAAACACAAAAAAATATCCAAAAAACTTTGGCATAATATTTCTTTTAACAAACTTAAGGAAACATCCTTTTAAATTTTGACGTCTTTTTTATAAATTAGATGAACTAACCAATTAAATCTATGAAATCATTATCTGAAACCTGGTTTGCCGAAGGCTATATAGATTTTGAACTTAAAAAATATACCCTGCTGGCTTACCTGCAACAAGTAAATAAATATTTCAATGAAAGCAAGCTCTATCCGCAGCTTTCTGATATAATTTTTCATTACAATAACCTTGTAGCCTTCAGGGAAAATAAAAAATTCTTACAGGAACATTTCCCCAAAAAACTAAGTGGCATTCAACTGGAAAAACTTCAATTGCTTTATGAACAAATGATAGAAGATGACGAACTGATGCAGGAACTGGAAGAAATAATCAATTATTCTGCCACTGAAATGAAGGGAACGATCAACAGTGGTGTTGAGATATATGAACTGGTAGAAGATAACATTGTTATCAACCCTGTTGGCCTGATACCGCTTGATACACAAGAAGGGTATTTCTTTTTAAATACAACTGCGCAAAAACAAACTCTTGTTTATCACTACCGGCTTTCCATTTTTGAAAAACATGATGAAAAATACCGCAGTATGAAAACAGCGTATGTAAACAGCTGGGATAAGAATTTTGTAAATACTTTTGAAAGTATAAAATCTGAATTGATAAGATACCGTAATCAGTTACCCAATCCCGCTGTTTATTCCATTCAGATTGAATTGGGATTTCCTGTAGAAGAAACATTATTGCCGGTTGCAAAAAGAAGTTTGGTGAAATATATCAGTACGCAGGCAGCCTGATTTAATGTGCTGATATGCTGATTAGGTAATAGGCTAATAAAAATCTCTTTCTAAAGTTTATGAACTTTTTTCATTATCACATCAGCACATTATCAAATTATCTCATTAAAACTCCAAGCCCCAATCTTTCCCCTTCTTCACTGCCGGCACTCCTTCTGTGATCCATTTTGGTGCTGGCTCGTCTTTCAATAACCAATCAAAGAATTGCTGCTCTCTTATTTGAATGTCTTTACGATTTCTTCTTTCTACAAGGTTATGTGCTTCACCATTATAATTAAGCATCCAAACTTTTTTTCCTAACCTGCGCATTGCTGTAAATAATTCTATACCCTGGTACCAGGGCACTGCACCATCAGCATCATTATGCATTATGACAAGCGGGGTAGTTACTTTGGGTAAATGGAAAAGCGGAGAGTTCTCTATGTATAAATTTGGTTTTTCCCAAAGTGTAGCGCCAATACGACTTTGCGATCTCTCGTATTGAAACTGTCTGTTCAACCCACTCTCCCACCTGATGCCACCATAAGCACTTGTCATATTTGCAACGGGAGCACCCGCCCAGGCAGCTTTAAAAAGTTTTGTCATTGTTATTAATTGGGCTACCTGGATTCCGCCCCAGCTTTGCCCCTGTATTCCTATTCTGGTGCTATCCACATATCCTTGCTTTACCAATGCTCTTGCGCCACTTACAATATGATTGTAGGCATCCCTTGCCGGATGACCAGTGCCATAATGTATATCAGGTGAAAAAACAATATAGCCACGACTCACAAAAAAAGAAATGTTCAAACGACTTGGTGTTGGTGATGGAGCATTATAAGCATATAAACCATCAGTATGTGTTTCATAGAAATAACAGATAATTGGATACTTCTTCTTTGGATCAAAATTCTCGGGCTTATAAACGATACCTTCATTCATTTTCCCATTGTAAGCTTTCCATTTTACTAATTCCGCTGTTCCCCAATTGTAATTTTTTTGCTGAGGATTGATGGAAGTAAGTTTTGTCTCAATAAAATGAGCAGAAATTCCTCCAAGAGTTTCACCGTCACCCATAGTATTATTATAGGATGGGCAATCATAACAAGCAGCAGTATCCGCCACAACATATAAATTTGTCGATTCCTTATAATTCTCTTTTGTGAAAATTAAAACATCATTATTCCTGGCTTTTATCGGTTGTCCATAAGAATATTCAGATAAATCAGGTTGCATCATTGGCCACAAAGGTGAAATCGCTGACTTCTTTGTTATATCACTAAACCTTCTCACAAGTATAATATCATTGCCTTTAATAAATCTTTTTTCGGGATCTGTTGAAATGTATCTTGCAACTATTTTATCTTTTCTTCCTGATAATAGGCCGTAGTAATTCTTAGGGAGAATCTTAGCTGTTGGGTCTATTTTCCAAGCATCATACCTATCATAAACATAAACAGCACTATCACCCTCATGCCAACCCATCACTCCATAAGGACCGGGCAGATCCGGTGTATCATTTTCTTCATTGTATAATGGCACTTTTATTTTTGATGTAATGTTTCTTATTCCTTTTCCCTCCCATATAAAATAATTCTTCGCCTTACGATCATACCACATAATGTATTTACCGGTTGGAGAAATGTATTGTGGTGAAATAAATCCATCCAGGTTCTTTATCAGCAATTTTTTTGAGCCATCGGCTACATTGATCGCATACACATCTTTCAGGGTATTGCCTGTCCATTGCGCTTCTACCCTTTTGCCAAAATCGGTTACTCCAACAAATGTTTCTCCATCGCCTTCATTTGTTTGAATAATGGTTGGAATTTCTTTTGAACCTATTTGCCTTATTGTTCCATGATCAATATCATATACTGCTAAAAAATTTTCCTGCAGGTCACGTTGCAAACGATTCAACTGAACTGTTTGCAAATAATCATCATTATAATGCCAGATATCGAGCTTTGCCAATTCAAAATCCACAAGTGTTGTATCTTTTGGCGGTTGAATATGCGCCGTTCCAAAGAATAATCTTTTTCCAGACTTACTAAAACTTACTGAACCAAATTCACTTACTGTCATCCCGATCTTCATTCCAATGGAATTCTTATCTGCGATCATTACAGCAGAATCAGCACCCTCTTTATAATACCATAGCTTATAAAACTTCTGCAGATCTTTTGGTTTTGCATTTCTTTCAGCAACAAAAGCCAGTTGTGAACCATCCTCAGAGAAAGAATAATTTTTAAAATCATTTCCTCCTGTGCTGATCGTTTTCTTTTGCATAGTTCCGAGATCGAACAATGAAACAGCAGCCTTGCTTAATGAATCTTTTGAATTACGGGTGGTTTCAAGTAAGAGTTTCTTTCCTTTTTCATCAAAATAATATTCGCTTACCAATGGAAATATTTTTTCTTCCCCTGTAATAAGATTTCTTACAACAAGATCGGTTCCCTCCGGAGTAGCCGGAGTAGCTGGATCATCGCCTTCGGCATCCGCCCCGTCAAACGGGAAAGTTGAAATGTCAAACAAACTTTCAGCTATGATATCTTCACTATCCTCTTCGTCTTTATTTTTCTTTTTCTTCTTTCCTGATTGAGGTGGAGGCTGATTAATGATAACCAATAAAGAATCAATGGTATGTCTCAAACTATCTATTACCTTTTTACCGGGGTCAGTGACCGGCTGTTTTGGTTTTTCGGGTTCTGGTTTTTTTTCCAAATGATAAGCTACCCAGCCAAAACCTTTTTTCGGAGTTTTAAACGTTTTTACCTTAACTATTTTAAGCACTGAATCTTTACCTAACTCAACGATCGCAAAAGAATCTTTGGGCATTTCATCGGGTTTTTTCTTTTTTATTCTTGCTTCACGGGTTTCTTTATACAAGGGTTTGATCTTAAATACTGCAAACCGGCTGTCTTCAGTGATGGAAGCGTTGTATCCTCTCGGAACTGTCTTTTTATATTTTGCATCTGACGATTGAATGACAAGCTCATTATCTCCTTCCTGCACATTAATTGTGTACACAACCCATTTGCCATCATTGCTGATCATTCTTTCACCAATACTTTGCCAGCCGTCATAAACTGTATGATCAAGTGGCTTTTTTTGAGCCAATGATATGTGAAAAGCGAAAAGTGAAATAAGAATAATAAAATATACTTTCATGTGGGGAATTTTTGATAATACTAAAGATAAGGCCAATTTGTATTTCACAAAGTCTTGTCATGCCGGCGAAAGTGGCATTTTATATTTGCCAGCGTTTGAAGTGTCTCACCGGTAGGCATCGGGATCTACATGACTATACTCTACTTTTTTGTTCCAACAACCAACCCATATTCCCACAGTTTTTTCTTTAGCCCATGATACTGATGCTTACAAGCTGCAATATTCTTCCTCTGCATTTCAGTTGAACGATCCGAGAAGGTGATCGTCTTCCAGAGTAAATAAAGATTAGCAAGAAAATAAAACTTATAAAGTCGCCGTGATGAATGAACTGTGTATTTGGAAATATTTTTATAAGAAATGTTTTTAAACCCTGCATTAATCATGAAATGCTGAAATCTTTCCAGCGATTCTAAATAATTTACCTGCCAGCCATCAATCCAGTTTCTTATTACTGGATGATCATTATTGTCAAATTTTGTAACAAATCCGTCTGCAACAACCAATCGTCCACCGGGTTTTAGTAAACGGTAAGCTTCATTAATAAATTGTTCTTTGCTATCCGCATAGCAAATGCTTTCACAACCCCAAACGACGTCAAAGCTTTCAGCAGGAAAAGTTGTTTTACAGTAATCCATCATTTCAAACTTAACCTTTGACCCTATCCTTTTGTTCATCGCAATTTTTTTGGCCTGATTAATTTGCCTTTCACTTAAACTTATACCCGTAACATTACAATTGATCGTTTCTGCTAAAAAAAAACTGCTGCCCCCAATTCCGCAACCAGCATCCAGAACTTTATCTGTTGATCTTATCTGTGCTGATTCCATCATCACTTCACTCATTCGCAACAATGATTGCGGAAAGTTTTTAACTTTCTCATCCCAGTAACCATAGTGAATGGCCATGCTATTATTCAGGTCCCAGCTGTCCTTATATGCATTTTCTGTTGCCGCATAATAATCAACAATACTTTTATGGTAAGCGGTCAATTTCATTCTGTAAAATGATTTTTCTTTCTTTTTTTAATAACATAATAATATGAATGATCAGCGAAGCGGCTATTAATGAAAGGCCGCCAAAGAATGACCAGCTGAAATCACGGCTTTCTCCAAACAAAATAATGGCAAGAAAAATTCCATAAACAGGTTCAAGATTGAATGAAAGATTTACAGTGAATGCTGTTAATCTTTTTAACGCATATACGGAAAATTGGAATGCCAGTACAGAACATAACCAGGAAAGGATTAATAGCCACATCCAATCATTTAGATGGGGAAATATATAATCAGTCGGGAATTGCTGCATATAAAAAGGCATCAATGCAGATAAAGTAACTAATCCGCCTGTGAGTTGATATGTAAGCACCGTTTGCGGATTGATACGCTGTACAAACTCACGGATAAAGATCATAACAAATGCCATAAGCAAGGCACAGATAAGACCGAGTATGATACCTATTTTATATTCTGGGTTGAAATGAAAGATCATATAAATACCGGCGATAACCATTAAGCCTAATAACACTTCAATCCATTTTATTCTCACTCTTAATAAAATGGGTTCTATTAATGCAGTAAAAAAACCAACAGCAGAAAAACAAACCAGCGCCACCGAAACGTTTGCATATTTGATAGAGCCGTAAAATGTGACCCAATGAATAGCAGCAAGAAAACCTATACCGGTAAGTTTTAATATATCTTTCCCTGAAATTCTTTGCAGCTTACCCATTAATGAAAAAACAAGCCACATTGTAACAGATGTAATGAATAAACGCCACCACACCAGCAGGCCTTCATTTAAATCAATTAATCTTCCAAGTGGCCCCGTAAAGCCGGCGAGAAAAACGGAAATATGTAAATAGATGAAGGCTTGTTTCATAAACAGCAGTGTGCTGCAAGCTACGAGCTAAGAGCCGGAAAACAAAAGCCGTTCAGAACTACCAAATGATAAAAGCCTGCCTGCCGGCAGACAGTGATTGCCCGAAGTAGTGCCGTGGGCACGCAATGGAAGTTTACTCTGGGTTTCAAAAGCGGGTATCACAATCCTCCGCCAGAACTTCGGAATGCTTCAAAAAAAAATCCTGCTGTCAAAAGACAACAGGAATTTTTCATGACTATACACACACATTAAAACGAGAAAATTATGATTTGACTTTTTTCCTGGCTTTCATATCATCTTTAGTGCCTTTACCGATCATGATATTTCCAAAACTTGATTTGATATCGAT
>FKKE01002367.1_pt1 | contig 31339 bp, 35 predicted proteins | sample 1106331 | NCBI WGS metagenome assembly FKKE01 (sample SAMEA3931202, study PRJEB13176) | freshwater metagenome | biome: Drinking water system; feature: drinking water; material: freshwater | place: China | collected 2013-02-06
TGCCGGTCGCCGGGCTCGCGGCCAGTTTCTTGAGGGCGTCTTCTTCTGCTTTGGTTTTAGGTAGGTTTTCCTTATATATAGGGGTCAAGCCGATGAGGCCGAGTTCGAAGTCTTTCAATTCGCTTCCAGCAGCTTTGAGAAATTGCGCCGGCAGCATAATCGCATGATCGTCCTTGGTCCAATTTTCATCCGGCTTAACGTTCGATTTGGCGGCCTGCGCGACGACCTGTTTCGCGTAGACAGTCCGGAACGCTTTGGCCGTGGCGAGAATGTACTTGGCTGCCGCCTCGCGTGAGAACTCTGCTGCGAAGGCCAACGGGATCGCCACCCCCATCACGAGTAGCAGTCCCAGCATCATCGCGTTGGATCCGATCCTTCCCCTCATACCCCACCTCCCAGGTTGAGATTGTTGATCAGAACGTGTGTCAGGGGATCTACCCTGCGCCCCGCTGAGGGGGCCTGTCAAGCTGGTCGATGGGTGTCGTAGGTTCGGGCGAGGAATTCGAGTGGCTAGGGCCTGTTAGATGAGGCCTGTGTGCTGGATGGATTGCGAAGGCGGAGGGGCATCGGAAATGCCGCCTCTGACGCACCAGAGGGGATAGGCCTGGTTTTTCTGACGAGTCGCCACATCTGCCAGGAGAAAGTCGACCGCATAGGCCTGGGCCGATTCAGAGGCCGGCGTATCGGTCGTCCAATAGGCGGCGGCTTTGACGCCCAGAAATGGGTGACTTGGTGGTAGGGCCGGTACCGTCGACGCCTGCTGAGGTCGCGGTTCGACGAGCGTCATCAGTTCGAGGAAAGTGGGTAACCGCCAGCCACCATGACTACCGACGGTCTTGAGGGTGCAGCGGTTGATGGCCGTTGTCCAGGTGACGGCCATGGGAAGCGGCGAGCGTTCCCAGATCAGTTGAGTCGTGCGATCGAGGACGGCTTCTCCGTGGTAGGCGGCGAGCACAGTGAATCGCTCGTCCGGCTGAGTGTCAGCGGCTGGGGCTTGGCCAACGGTCGTTGTGCCCAACGCCATCACCAGGACGATTGCGATTGCCGATCCACTCCATGATCTGTCCATGCGGAAGCGCCTTGTTCGAGGGTGGTATTGGTCGAGCAGGAGGGGATTTCAGCAAGACTTGGGCCGATCTTCCTTTAAGAGGGGAGAGCATGAATGAATTGGAGTTCCAAAGCACGGGTTTGCCTAACGTCAGGAAAGTTCAGGAAATTTGAAGCACGATCCGATCGCTGCTCGAGCGATCTCTTTCAACAAGGAGAGGCGAGCAATCTCCATCATCGTTGTCCATCGTTCCCGATTGGACGGCGATGTCAATTTTCGGCAGTGGATGCGCCGGTATGAAGCGATGGGAACAACAACCGGTTCGACGAGCTTCTTAATCGGTGTCGGTGAACGGAGGTGGCGAGAGCGCGGCAAAGTCGGTTGTGGTTTTCTCGAGGAGTGCCTTCTTCCTGAAATGGTCCTATTGCTGGAAGCCCACCTCGCAAGAGATGCCAACCAGTTCCAGTCCGCTGACACATTCTCAAGCGAAGTACAAAAGCCCGCTCGAGACAAAACCTTCATCAATCCCACCATTTCCGTGGCCTAAGTCTTGCTGGTTCCGTTCGCGGTGCAACCGGTGGGTCTTCCTCTAAAGAGGTAGTTATGGAGGAAATTTATATAGTACGATAACTGCAGATCCGTTGGCGTTGTCGATATTCGGGGGCTGGATGAAGCGACTCGAGGCACCCAACGCGCAGGCCGGAAGCTGTCCACCCGTACTCCAGCCGAAGTACAACCTTCGCACTAACCCATATCTCTGCACTACTGTTTGCCTCGTCATTGTCTTCTTCGGAACTGCCGTTCCTGAGGCGGTAGCCGAAGAATCCTCCGAAAAGCCGTTTGTGGAGCCATACATCAGCGCATTTTTCATGCGCAGTGAGCCGACTTACGGCAGATACAAATACTTGGAAGACAGCATTCCCTCAGTCACCGTCGGGTCAGGTTCCGGTGGAGGATTTAAAGTCGGAGGATATGCTCGTCCGTACAATTACGCCTTCGGGCTCGAACTGGAAGGGTTTGCCCATGGGGGGAAACTGTCTGCACCTCGAACGACCGTCGGCGGCGTGCCTCGATCGGCAAACCAAGACTTCACGATGGTGAACATGATGCTGAATGTGCTGGCTCGTTACAAGGGAGATTTTATTCAGCCCTACGCTGGAGGCGGGGTGGGGCTTACCGGAGTGTTTACGGACGGAATGGCACAGAGTGCTGGAGGCACTCAGTCAGGTTTACACGGGTTGACGGGGCTCGCTATGCAGGCGATCGCAGGTGCCCGCGTCACTCTCACGCAGCATGTTTATGCGTTTGCGGAATACAAGTACCTGGTGTCCTCCAGCGAACTCGACAATTGCGGCGATGAGCGAGACAAGCCGGGAAATACCTGTCGTATTCTCAACGAGCTGACCTACCAAAGCCACTATGCGACGGTTGGCGTGGGCTTCAATTTTTGGTGAGGCGTCGATGAGCATTCTCGGCTGGCGCAGTTGGTCCACCATCTTGCTCCTGTTTCTCTCCGGCTGCACTTTCAAGCTGCCTGTTGCGTTGACCGACCTGCAAAACCTTAAGGAGACGGCCTCCGAGGTGGCGCGAGAAACGCCGACGATGGCGGTGACTCTCCACCCTGACGGTTTGGGGTGGCAGGTGTTTTTGAATCAATCGGTCACACGACGAATCGAGACCGAAGCGGACGAGTATTGGCAGTACAGGTTGTACGACCTATCAGGGAGAAGTTCACCCGGTCGTCCGGAGAATTATGATGACGTCTGCGGGCCGTTACTCCTGACCACCCCCTTTCTGGCACATATGAATATTGCGGAGCCCCCCTATTGGACGAGGTGGGATCGGTGGGCCTCCTCCTGCCGAATGACGTCCGCCAACTCACTGTCGGTGCTCCACGGCCGACGTCTTTTCCGCGATTACAGCAACTCGCGGGTCGAGCCGGTCACTGACGGATTTCTCCTCTTGGTGTGGGATTCGCCGGGGCATTCGTCGATCCACGCCAAGATCCCGTTGGACAACAACACGAAGGCGACCGGAACAGCCGTACGGTTGCGCTGGTTGGCCGAGGTAATTAGACGAACTGCACGTCCGCCAGTTATCCAGCCATCCGGAACAGTCGAACTGCACCTTGTTCAGCGCGAGCAAACTGTACTTCGGAAGCGGCTGGCTGTCTCTGGCGCCGATGTCGTGGCATCTCTGAACGATGAGCGGATCCTCAGTGTTTCGGCGGAGCATTGGCCTCGGGAGTTCGTTGTCCGAATCGATCAGGACTTGGCGCCATTGACCCGCGACGAGCAAGCGGATCTCGTGCAGCATGCGGTCGGCGCATTGAATCGGCTGACCGTGCCCGTCGTCTTGAGGGGGCAGGAACTCGAACGCTGGCGGGCCGATCAGGTTCGGTTCCACTATCCGCAGTTCAGCGACCTACCCTCGGTGGATGCCGCGCACGCCATCGGCGCCACGCTGCTGCTGCATCTGGAGATCACACAGCCCTATCCGCAAGCACGTGTGTTGACCATGCATATGGCCAGTATCGAAACGGGCGAACTCCTGGCCACACTGACGACCGGCGGCCATGAAAGCCAGTGGAACTCCATCGTCGATATGGGCATGAGAGAACTCGGGTTTCTTCTCCAACATCAACTAGATCAGCGGCCTGGACGGCCCAATAGTATGAGGCCGACTCTGATGGGCAGGGAACAGCCGTGAACGTTGCAAGAGGACATCGGACCCTGACGACTCTCGTCATTACCATCTGGACGTTCTCTGCCGGCGGATGCCTGTCCGTCATACGCGAGGAACCGGCTAGTGAACCGGTACAGACCACGCAGGTTGTCGATGTGCGGGCCGTCGGGACGCCCCGCATGGTGCTGAGCACGCATGATGACGGACTCGGGTGGAACGTCGCCGTGGAATCACGCCAGCTGCGGATCACTGATGAACGTATTGTACGTGAGTGGCGCGGACGGCGATATGTGTTCTCCCCTCTGTCGATTCTTCCCGGACTGTTCCAATGCCCGGTAGGACTCCTGCACCTGTTCGACAAGAACCCCTCCAACCACGTCTTCTCGTTCGGGTGTGCCAGGCTGGTGATGTTCGAGCCGTTGGATGGCGTTACCTCGCTGCCGGCAACGGTCTCTGTGAAACGGGACAGCAGGACCGACTGGGAACCGCTACGGGAGGGTCTTGTGCAGCTGTCATGGTCAGGACAGCCACACAACTCCGTTACCTATGCGTTGTCGCAGGATGGGAAGGCAGACGTCAGACTGTCCGATCTCATTTCCAAACTCCTGGTCGACGGAGGGGCGCCGGACTTCGATTCGGAGCAGTCGGTCGCCGTGCGCCTTCGTCATGGGGACGGCTCGGCGATCGAACGGCGAATTCCAATCTCATCTCACCATCTGTCCCATGCGGCACGCCTGATGAGGCGCCCGATTGTGCAGGCTGAGTGGCCAGTGCCTACGATCGTTCAGATTAAGGTCGAGACAGCGGGTGTCACGCCAGACGAGGCTGAATCGGTCCGTGAACAACTGGCCCGCATGCTGTTGCAACGGCGGACATGTGTCGTGCTGGAAGGCTTGCATTCTCATCTTCTGGACGAGCAGCTGGTGCAACATTCCGGGACGGTGGACGGGCGGACGCAGGTCCGTCTCGGCCGGTTGTTGTCTCCCTCGATTCTCCTTGCCGCATCGGCGAGCCGGGGCGACGACGGAAGCCGCCGCATGACCGTCCAGATACGGGACGTGCGCGAAGGGCGTATCTTCGGCGCTGCAGCCGGAAGCTCCCGCTCCGAGTTGCTGTTTCATGCGGCGGAGCGCGCCCTTACCGAGTTGGAACTGCTGATGGCCAAGGCTCCCCAAACGGGCTGTCCGCACTGATGGCACGACCGCGAGAGCTCGCGGGAATCTCGATGGAAGCATCCGGTCCTGCGAGATCAGCAGGTTAGCCAGGACCTTCCGTCGTGATCGACAGCGCCGTTGAGGCTCTGTTGGGTGCGGGTAACGTATTGAGCCACGCTGACTGTCTCGTCTCTCGCGCCGCTTCTATTCCTGCGAGTCTGATTTTCCGGTCTCTGCCGAGACGATAGCAGGGACTACGATTAGCGCACCGACAGCGATCAGGCCGAATAGCACGGTCGTCATGTAACTTGGATAGGCTCTCGTCAGGGCGGTGGTTGAACGTATGGTGTGTGCCTTCTGAGTCGTTCGCGAGAGTGGGAAGGGGCACCTCATCGAGGTGCCCCTCTTGCCGTGTGGCGAGTTAGAAGCGATTTCGTCCGCCGAAATCGTTGCCACGACCTCTGCCACCGCCTCCGCCACCGGAACGGGGTTCCTGGGGTTTGGCTTCGTTTACGGTGAGCGAACGGCCATCCATCTGAGAGCCGTTCAAGGCCGTGATAGCGGCTTGGGCTTCTTCAGGGGTGGACATCTCCACGAAGCCGAAGCCCCGCGACTGCCCGGTAAACTTGTCCGCGATCACGCGGGCCGATTCGACGGTGCCGTGCGCGGCGAACAAGGTAGTGAGTTGCGTTTCGGTTGCTGCGTAGGGCAGGCCGCCGACGTATAGTTTTGAACCCATGGGGGTTCCTCCTTCTGAGAATGACATTGTCTGAGACGCGAGCAGGAGAGGGGAAGGAGCGGGCCGAAGACGCAACCAACGAGGCGGCTTAGGTCAGACTTCCGATCAAATTCTCGGCACCAACAACATCGGTGATGGGCCGTACTCTGTTAGATGTTTCACGCGAGGCCCGCCGCGATGAAACAAAATCATCCTATCAGTTCCCTGCATAAATAGCTATCCGTGCAAGATGTCGGAAGCATGTCGTCAACGCTGGGCGAACGATTGGGGCCCGTGCCAGATCAGATATGGAGGCTTCTTCAACGATTCGGCTGAACGGGGGAAGAGTTGGACGGCATGACTGTAGGCGTATTCCTGTGCCGCGATGCAGGTGGAAGCTTCCAGATGATTGGAAATCATCCGGAATGCGGCGTCGTCGTTGACGGAGACGGTTGCGGTATAGAGCGTGCAGGAGAAGTCTCCTGTATTCAAACGAAGCGTACTGATGACGAGATGAGATCCGTCTGGGAAGGTCAGTAGAGGGTCGAGATTGATCCGGCCCATGTGGGCTCCTTTCTCCTAGATCGCGGCTATGAATCTCTCGTCGCATACGGTGTCACGTACAACCGCAGAGCATTCCCGGCAAACTCCGTACCCTCCAACGCCAGCACCGCGTTGAGTGCCTGCTCCCCGGACCCCATCTCCACGAACCCATAGCCGGCAGAGCGTCCGCTATGTTTGTGGCGAACGATGTACGCCCGAGTCACGAGACCGTAGCCGCTGAAGAGGTCGCGAAGCTGATGGTCGGACACGATGTCCGACAGTCCACCAACATACAACGTTCGTTTGCTCATGGTCATTCCTTTGAGCCGGCTCGGCGGAAGAGCGATGTCCAACGGGTCATGTCTGCTCTCTGGGCTCGAAGTACGCATGCACAAGCACGGCAATGACGCCCATGGCATAAAGAATCGCTCCCGTTCCCAGCGGATTCTGGGCAAGCCAATACCAACATGCGTGAACTGTTTGGAGGATCATCGCAACCTTTCCTCTCAATGATGCCGTGTCGAACCGAATGCCCTTCGTCACTCCGGGTTGCGGAGAATCGTGGCCTGCCGATCACGCGGTGTCTACCGGCTGCCGGTGGCTTGAAAAGGTTTCCGATCCTGTTCGTCTCGCCGGCAGCTTTGTTCGGCGATCATGCGTTGGCCGCTTGTCGCGTCCTTGGGAATTCTGGCCAGGCACGTCTGCAACGAGTCCTCGACGGACCCAGCGGCGAGCGCCGACCTCGCGCCACTGTCCGCCGAAGCGGTCGGCTTCTTTGCCTGCTTGCTTGCCGGCTTGTCCGCTGCATATGTCGTTGAGACGCTGATTTCTGTGACCAGGAAGAACGATGCTGCGATGAGTGCATAGTGTATGGGTGATGGGCAGCGCATGGTGCGTCCTTCTTGTGTGAGGGCAAAGTAGAAGAGCCTCCCGTTGTGAACCCTCAGCGGCGAGAGGCCTGGACCTAATGGTCCGAAAGCGATGCGGTCATCCGGCGTCGATGGCCTGGGGAACGGCGGAAACCAGGGAATCAGTCGCGCACCACTGGGAGTGAGGGAGAGACGCGCGAGGGATAGGATAGTTACCGTGGTTCTTCGTGGGACAGCCTAACACAGCCTGAGAAGAATAGCGAATGGCCTCGCGCCGGTCCCGACCATCGGAGTCGGTTCTGTGTTGTGGAAGGGGGAACAAGTTGACGCCGGCGCACGCGTCCTGTATGGTGTTAGGTATTCATCTCCTCGTAGTAGTCCGGCCTGGGGATGGAGCCATAAGAACGGACTTCGCGATCGCATCGCGACCAGGTCCAGTCTGGAGCGGCACCCATCCGGTTGTTTCTCCCCACGGTTCTCTGATCCCGTCAGTATGCGATCATTTCGAAAGGATTCTGTAGTGGAGACGTGTACGCAAGAGACGTTTCATGCCCTCGGTTTGTCCGCCCCGCTGTTGCAAGATTTGACCGACGCAGGACTGACCGTTCCGACTCCGATTCAAGCCCAGGCCATTCCGCCGGCGTTGGCGGGACGCGATGTCATCGGATGTGCGCAGACTGGGACGGGAAAGACGGCGGCCTTTGTGATCCCCTTGATCGAGCGGTTGGTCCTGCTGCCGAAGGGGTACCCGCAGGCGTTGATCCTGGTGCCGACCCGCGAATTGGCGCTTCAGATTTTGGGGACCATCGACAAGATCGGGAAGAGAGCCGGGATCGGCGCGACCATGATCGTCGGCGGTGCCGACATGCAGGCCCAGGTGCGCGGCCTTCAGCAACGACCGGAAATCGTCGTGGCCACGCCGGGACGGTTACTCGACCATATGTGGAACGGCACGATCAATCTTGCGCTCATCAAGATGCTAGTTTTGGACGAAGCCGACCGTATGCTGGACATGGGGTTCGCCCCGCAGATTGATCAACTCCTGGATGCGCTGCCGGAGGAGCGGCAAACGCTGTTGTTTTCGGCAACGCTGCCTGCCGATCTGACCAGACTGATTCAGACCAGCGTACAGGATCCTGTCCGCATCATGGTAACACCTTCTGCTACGACGGCGGACGGGGTGACACAGACCATCCACTACACGACGCCATCGGGGAAATTGGATCTGCTCTTTTCGCTGTTGCGCGAGGAAAAGGAAACGGCCTTGGTGTTCACCCGCACAAAGCACAAGGCCGATCAGGTCGGTCGCGTTGTGAGCCAAACGGGAGTGAAAGCGGCCGTCCTCCACGGCGACCGGAGTCTCTCGGAGCGCCGTCACGCGCTGGAAGGCTTCAAGCGGGGAAAGTTCCAGGTGCTCGTGGCGACGGATATCGCAGCACGGGGGATCGACGTGGCGAATATCGGCCACGTCATCAACTTCGATTTGCCGCACAGTCCGGAAGATTACGTCCATCGTATCGGCCGGACGGCGCGGATGAAGACGACCGGGCGGGCGACGAGCTTCGTAACGGCGGACGATTCCGAACAGTTGCGGGCGATCCAACGGTTGCTCGGTTGTGCGATTCCCGTGGCGCCGGGAAGTGCCGAGCCTCGCATCGAAGCCTCCGGACGTCCCAGACACCCCCGTAGGCAACCGCGGCAATTGCGACAAGCGCAGCGCGGAAGCGACGGCCGTCACCATGCAGTGCCATCGCCGACTCAACGCGCGATGTCATAACGAATGGCCGTGCAATGATGGATCTCTTGCGAACGCTTCTTGAGGGGAAAGGATCTGCAATGACGGACCGCCAGACTGCCTCCATTCCAGCTGTAAAGACATGGACGAGAATTCCGGACGGGACAAGGGTTCGCCTGCGGGAAGGCGGGCAACAGGGGGTGATCAACGGGCTGACGGAACTCGTGGTCGGTCCCAGGCGGAACCCCGATGGGAAGACTCAGTATCGACTGAATGTCGGAGAGCCGGAGCGGATGCTGGTGACCGAAGACGACTTGCTCATCCTGCTCGATGCCGAAGGCCTGGTCTCGATCCAGAAAGAAAAACCCGACTACCGTCGTCTTGTCACCGAGCGACTGCGGTCGGTGTTCCCTGACGACCGGTTCGCCCCTTCGGCGTAAACATGGCGGTGGGCGCCTAGTACAAGGGTTCTTGCGGCCCCCAGCGTAGACCAGCCAAGTCAGGATCTTCCCCTTCGGGAGCCGACGCTTTCGTTGCTTTCTCCGCTTTTCGAAGCGCCCGCTTGGCTTCCTTTTCTTTCCGGTTCATCTGCAGCGCTTTTTCGCGGTCGCGTTTTGCCAGCGTGGTTTTTCCTGCGCGTCCGATGGTGTCCTCCTCAGTCAGGCCCGTACCATTCCTGAGTGTTCGCGGGTTCGATGTCGGCTACTTCGATTTCCCTGGACGGAGCGCCGGCTTACGCACCGTCCGTCGGCTCGATCTCGTTGAATTCTTGACGTGCGCTTCCGTACGGGCCCTGGTATCCGGGCTCAGCCCTTCGCTGGCCATAGCAGAAACACCCCGGCGGATGGCTTCGATGGATGTTTCGGTGGTATGAGTATCAGGATCGGTCAGGCCAAGCATCTCCCATCGAATCTTCAGTTTATAACCAGGGCGCGTCTTCTTGCCCGCGATCTTATTTCTTCGCCAAACCCGTGACGTCGTCATGCATGTCTCCTTGTTCTATCTTCAGCAGTATCGAGCGCTTCGGGGCATTCTGAAGCGGTAGCCTTCCCATCTCGGTCCATTCATGTGTGTGAGACACCCATGGCGGACATTTCCTCTACAAAACGGTCGCGCAGGATCTCAGAATCGGGAGTGAGGAAGCGCGAGGGATGAGAACGTGACTTGTGGCTCTACTCTACCATGCGGTTTTCCCAGGGTCAAACGCGCCGGTTCCGTCTCATGGCCGAATCTCTCCTTCGTTGAGTCGCTTAGTGCGCGCGGAACAGGGGAAGCAGCAATGGGAATTCTTGACATGCTCCTTCGGTCATCCTCGTGATTGACAGCTTCATGCATGCCACGTAGCCTGGCCGAGATGGTTCCTCCAGCATTTTCCCAGGCCCTCCAGATGAAACGTCTTCTGATTGCCGGCACGGTCGGCAACGTTCTCGAATGGTACGATTTTTCGCTCTTCGGGTATTTCGCGCCGGTGCTTGCCAGGCTGTTTTTCCCCCACGATGATCAGCTGGCATCCCTGATCGATACGTTCGGCATTTTCGCCGCTGGATTCTTGATGCGCCCGATCGGTGCAGCTTTGTTCGGCAGTATTGGAGACCGGCTCGGACGCCGCATGGCCTTAATGCTTTCTGTGTTAGTGATGGCCATTCCGACCTGTCTAATCGGCCTGCTGCCGACGTACGCGCAGGTAGGGCTCGCCGCGCCGATCGCGTTGACCGTCCTCCGGCTGCTGCAGGGGTTATCCGTCGGAGGAGAATACACCGGGTCCATCGCCTATCTGGTGGAGTCGGCTTCCCCTTTGCAGCGCGGCTATATCGGCAGTTGGACACCGTTCAGCGCGACACTCGGGACGATCCTCGGGTCGGCAGTCGGAGCATTGGCCACATCTGCCATCAGTGAGGAGTCGCTCTACTCCTGGGGATGGCGTCTGCCATTCATTCTTGGACTTCTGGTAGGAGGTGTCGGTCTCTATCTTCGTAGCGGAATCGCAGAATCACGTGGTTTCGAGGAGGTCAAAGTATCGGGAGCACTCGCGGTCGCCCCGGTTCGTGACGTGGTGATCACGCGGTGGGCGGAACTCCTCAGGGCCATCGGAATGAACGGCTTGAACAGCGCAGCTTTCTATATCGTCTTCGTCTATCTCACCACCTATCTCACCACTGTGCTTACGTTTCCGATGGGAACTAGTCTGACGATCAATACGCTCAGCTTGATCGTCCTCACCCTCATTCTGCCGGTGACCGGAGCGCTGTCTGATCGGGTAGGGAGAAAACCATTGCTAATGGGAAGCGCGGTGGGATTGGCGGTGCTGTCGTATCCGCTGTTTTGGCTCATCAGCCATGAAACCGTCGTTGCCGTGTTTACGGCGCAGCTCGCCTTCACTGCCTTGCTCGCGCTCTATTTTGGGCCGATGCCTGCCGTGATGACGGAACTATTTCCAACGCGGGAACGATGCAGCGGGATTTCGATCAGTTACAACGTCGCCGCCGCTATCTTTGGAGGCTCGGCCCCCTTAATTGCGACCTACCTCATGCAGGTCACCGGGACCGCGTCCGCTCCGGCGATATACATCGTGTTGTCCTCCATTGTGGCACTTCTGGCCATGTTCAAGATCCCGGAAACGGCCTTCGCCCCATTGAGGTGAGCGCAGCCTCTTGACCATCCTTCTTGCCTGGGCGTAAGGTAACGATACCTATTCGTGCCGCCTCTCTCTGTAGGTGGTGCAATGGTCCTCCGTCGTCGTCAGAGCCAACGGCTTGGACTTGCCTGGACTCTCCCCAACCAGACGGGCTCTTTCCCCTCACCGTGTCGACTGCATCGAGCAAAACTGCGATTGCCACGTCTGCCAGACGCTGTTCTGCCCGACGCGGAAAGGAGGTCACCATGTCCTATCGGTACAGTTCGATCGACATTATCGTCGGAGTCGGTCTGTGTGCCGTTGTATTCGGTGCGCTGCTCGTGTTTTTTGCCGCGAGCGGTCCCGCCATCGTTCCTCAGTCGGCGTTCGGTTCTCCCGATGATGCGACCACCGTTGCCGCGCCATCGAACTGGCTACAGCCGGCGCTGGGCCAGGCGATCGTGGAGCGGGCGTTGCTTCAGCGGCGGACGGATCAATTGACCTCGGTGGCCGCAGCGGAGTGGAGTCAGGCGCTGCGGGCTCAGCATTCGCTTCAATCGCTCGGAGGCGATCCTTTTGTTTTTGTCATGCACCGGGCCGAGGTCGCTCCGATAGAGCACGATGCGAGGGTGCAGGGTGTCCTGGGACGATACATCGTGAATTTCACTCGTCGAGGTGTCATGAGCGGAGCGCTAGCCGCAGACCAGTATCTCTCGGACTACAACAGCGGCATGATCGCGCTGGCGGACTCACTGGGCCGGAAGCTGAACCAGGAGTTTGACTCGACATGGCAGCCGCTGCTAGGCCGATGGATCGTTCAGGCTGGGCAGGACTATCAAGCTCGCGTTGCAGGTGTGCAAGAACAGCTGGGACTGGCCACTGTCCATATGGTACAGGCCAAGACGGCCTTGGAAGACGCGTGGGCGGTCAATCAGTACCAGGTTGGAAGCCTGATGGCTGCAGCGGACCGAGAAAAAGGTGAATCGATCCTCGTGGCCTCCGTGAGTAAACGAGGTACTGCGCAGATTGCTCCCAGTCCGGCAGCCCGCTCCTTCACCTGGCCGGAAATGCCGATCGGCTTCATGGTCATGGCTGCGTTCGGGCTATGCGCAGTTTTCCTCATGGGATTGATGTGGTCTGCCGCAGCCAGGGAGGCGAAGGCGTTGGCTGAAGCTAGGCGCCATGCGGCCCGCTGGGTCTATCGAATGGCGGCGTGAGGAGGGCCGAACCTGCGGACGCCGGCGTCGGCGGTTAACTAGCCGACGCCGGCAGTACCTACTCGCATTTGCAGTTGGCCTTGTATTCCGTGCACATCGGGCCGAAGGTCTTTAAGCAGTCGCAACTACATTTCGGGGTCTTGTCCGCCGGGCAGGTGATTTTACAGGTGTCCTTGATTCCCATGCCGCAGGACACGATCTCGCAAGAGTTCGATCCTTCCGCGATAAGCAGGGGATCTTCCTTGCACTGAGGGCCGGAAACCATCGGTGTCACAATCGCTGTCCGGGAAGGAGCCGACTCCTGTGTAAGTGCTGCGGGTTCAAGTGCCGCAGCAGTTACCTCGCTCCGGGTCAGAACGGGACCGAAGAACAAGGTGCCGATCGTTACGGCAATGAGCAGCAGGTCGCGCGCAAGGCAGGGCATAGGGGGCCTCCTATGTGTAATAGACAGCCTAGCATAGAAAGGCTCTGGGGAGGAAAGCAAGCAGGATGCGGCGCGTACGTGGTCAATTTTTCCGGAGGGCACGTGCTGGCGGAATCTGCTAGTTGGTCGGCTTGGTGGACTTACCCTGCTTGTCCTCGGGGGACTTGCTCGGCTCTTTTTCCGTGATCTTTTTCACCGCACTGCCGATTGCCGAGCCTAGCTTTGGGATCTCCTGTTCGATGTTCTTGGCCGCGCTCTTGAGGCCTCGCCCGACATCCTCCAGGGTGAGTCCTTGGTTGGAGCCGACTTTGCCGCCGGACTCGGAACCGGAGGTTTCAGCATCGACGTGGCTCGAGGCTGCTCCTACCATTACGACACAGGCTAAGAGTATTCCCCATCTCATACTCATAGATCACCCCTCTTGGGGTTCACTATATCATGAGAATACATGATCGTCTTCCAAGAGAGGAGATGCCATGCGGGGGGATAAGAACAGGATGGACTGGAAGAGTGCTTGACTACTTTAACGGGATTTTAACGCTGATTGCACCGCCTAAGTCTCCCTCCTTCGCCCCTTCGCGCGGATAGCCGGAGATGTCCCGTTCTCCTTTTGGCTCTCCGTGGCAGGCCAGACAGGATTTCCCATAGCGGAGCGGAAGCATGAGTCGAACGGTTGTTCCATCATCGACGATTTCGCCTACCGTTCCATCAATATTCGACTGCGACGATGTTTCGGCCAGCCGAGCCAACGTTTCAGCCTCGTAATCGTCCGGCCTATTCTTGGGGTTGCGAATCAGGTGCGCTGGTGCGGTCTGTTTCATGTAGATGCTGGAATAGCGTTGAAACCGAGCGGCAGTTTCCGTTCCGAACGTAGCCGGTATCAGACCCTTGTAACGTACGCCTGGAACACGAAGAACGGGCTGGAAGCTTTCGATGGTTCTTAGGCTGTCCTGCAGGAGCTGATCCAAGAGCGGTTTGGCTATCTGGGGGATTGCAGACTCGTCCAGCTTCTTGAGATTCACGTTGGTTCGGCGTTGGAACTCCTCGACGACATCGCGTTCAAACAACGCCGGTGTCAGAGTGTCTCCGTCCTGGGTAGGCACGTTGATACGGTCCTGATGTTTCGCCACGGTCACGCGGCCGGAGTCCAGGAGCATCGCTAGAAGACGGGCCGTTTCGAGTGTCTCTTCCTGTTGGCCTGCGAACATGCGGGTTGCGATGAGTGCGGCTGCGAACACAGTGATGACACTCACCCAGCCGAGGCGCGGGAGTTCCATACTAGCCCTCTTCTTCCTTCGCCGATAGCGAATGGCCTCGGTAGGCTACCAGAGGAGTAGTCCTTGTCCGCCACTCCCCAAAAGGGGGGGCGGAAGGGGAAAGGTCAGCCGTGGCGAAGGTGGAACTTGAAGATAACCCGGCGGCTGTGCTCACGGTCGAGCATTCCATGGGAGTCGAAAAGGAGGTCCTGTTCGCCGCGACCGTTAGCAGAGGTTTTTCTTAGGAAGCAATCAAAGGCCCAAGGCAGCGATTCCCTTATAGTTTCAAGGCCTTTTGCCATGACGGCGACGGAACGATCCTGACTCAGTTTCAGGTTGTGGAGATCGCTCCCCAAGTCATCGGTATGACCTTCGATCACGAAGGATTCCACCTCCCGTTCCTTGGCCCCGCACATCATAAGCGCGTATTGCGGTATGGATTCGGCCAAAAAGGCTTCCCCTGCAGGGAGAAGGGTGCTTTTCCCGAGCTCAAAATTGAGGATGGCGTCAGGAACGACTACACTCAGCACGTTGGGATAGGCCGGTTCGGGTGCAAGTTCCAGGTGGTGTAGTTGCGCCTCACGATTCAATTCGGTCTGAACGGTCGCCGTTTGGTCGGTTCCTTTCGCCTGGCTGTCTTCGGTTCTCGATACGTAGGCGGCTAGAAGGAGAATGAAGATCACGGCCAGCGAGGTCATCAAGTCGGTAATGCCACTGGCGGAGCTGTCCCCTGGTCCGGACTCTTGGTGGTACGTCGGTCTCATTCGACGATCGCCTCATCCTGGTGTTTCTTCCTCGACTGAGGAAACATCCAGCTCAACCGACCGATTCCGGAACCGGGCGAAGCCGCCTCAGGGGAAGGTCCGGAACGGTCCTCCAATCGATCTTTCATCGTTTCGACGATTCCTTCCATGTCTGAGGGAGTTAGGTGCGCCGGCTTCGGTGCCGATGCGATGGCATGGGAGAGATCTACGATGGCTTGGCGCAGCGGATTGATCAGTGGAGCAAGTTCTTTCTGAAGCGTGGTCCCGATCGTTCGACTCAGTTCGCCTTGGTCCAGGGTCCCGCGCCCGTTCCCCAGCGCAACCAGCGAATCAGAAACGGCCGTCAAGGCATTGACCGTCGCGTTCATTCGTTGCCCGAACGTTTCAGCGAGCCGTGCGGCGGAATCGTTTCGCGAGGGAGCCGGCGCATGCATGGCCGGTGACGGAGCCTGAGCGGAGGTCTGTGCTCCGTGGTCATACACATGCTGGGGAAACATGTCGTCCAACATCGATACGAATTGTCGGTAGTATGCACCCAGCCGGTACGACAACCACTTTTCGAGGATGATGAAACAGTTCGCGCATGCCAAGCCCACGATCGACGTGAGAAACTTACCTGCGAGGCCGTTGATCAGGCCCTGCATCCCCTCGATCTGTGTCCCGCTGGCGTGCAGCTTGCTGAGACCGATCAGAATGGCAAGAAAGGTGAACGTGAGCCCGATTCCGGTCATGATGGAGGGGAGTTGTTGATAAAAGCGTACATTCATCGACACGGCACTAATGCCCTCGAGGCTAAAGAACTCGGCTGCTGAACGCTTGGTTTGCACGGTGGGTTCGATAAACCAGGACGGCTGCTCGACAGCAAACGACTTGCGATATGACAACCACTCCGCCGAGAAGAGCGGTTCCGCACGTATGGTCTGATCCAATGTCTTAAGGTCGTCAAGGTCTCGCCGGCCTCCGTGAGCCGGGGCAAGTGGGGCGTGTTTCTTGGCCAGAGAGGGGATGACGATCCAATCGCGATTTGCCGTTTGTCTTTCATGGAGGAGACGCGCCAAGGTAGGGCATACACGATGAAACGCCTGTCGAATCCGAGCGAAGGCCAGGATCAGCACCCCGGTGTGCCAGAGGAACAGGAGCACGAGCCCGCCTGCGCCGAGCCAGCTGAGCATGGGACTGTAAAAGCCCTGCACGAAGCCTACGTCTCGGACCAGGAATTGCCAACTGCTGTCGAGCCGTGTTGATAGGTCCATAGTTTGTGCCTCAGTAATGAGAGAGGATGGGACACCGTATTCCATCAACATTCATGCCAACCCTGTGATGCGGTTCTCTGGGTTATGGGAAGTCTTGGGAGTCGCTTGAGCCGGTGCTCGGCAGAATCTTCCTAGCGAGCGGAGCGGTTTGCCTATGCGCTGTTGCAATGAATCGAGTGAGCCGTCTTCGGCCGGCTGCCAGGAGAGAAGCGTCCTTGGTCGCGGTAACGACCTTAGGGGAGTCGTCATCCTTGACGATGCCGATCGCGCGACTTGACGGTTTCGTAGAAATATCTTTTGAGAACGGAAGAAGTTTTGTACAGTGACGTCTATGGATCTTCACGCTGCCGACCATCACGCTCCGCAGCCGTCCCGACTGAATCGATTCCGGCGGCATCCGCGAGTCCGGATTCCCGCGCCGTTTGTCTGCGCATTGTCGCCGGTTCGGCCGCGAGGTTGGTTGCGCCGTCCTGTCGTGGGGCTGGGCGTCGTATACGATCTTTCGATTCGGGGCGCCCGAGTCAGCACGGAAGCGTCCATCAGGCCGGGGGACGAAGTAACGGTGAGTCTGCGTTTGCCGAAGCAGATCAAGTCTGCGGACATCGCCGTGGCGCGGGTGCGTTGGACGAAGGACCGCTTCTTCGGTCTCGCCTTTACGAGGCTGTCGGAAGCGTCGTACAGCCGCCTCAAGAAGTACGTGGCAATACTGTCTTCCGGATCAGCTCTATCGAGCGTGTAGATGTTCGTCAACCGGAGCCTCATGGCGGAGAGTGTGCCGAAGATAGACGATTTACGACGGGATCCGAGATTGCGCGTGTCCGTGCCCTTTCCCTGCGGATTCGCCCGTGTGGGAATGTCCCGCTGGGTGGCCCAGGAGAAAACCGGCTACGGGATCGTCTACGACCTCTCGGTCAACGGTGCCAGGGTCATGAGCCCGCTTGCGATGTCGATCGGGGACACCTTGGCCGTCAGCCTCCGGCTCCCTCGGCAACCTTTCGCAATGAGCGTCGATGCCACAGTCCGGTGGCACCATGAACAGACCTTCGGGTTGGAATTCGTTTCCCTCTCTCACACGGCCGGCCTCCGCCTGAAGAAGTTTCTGGCGCAGTCCGGTGTCTATACCGCGCTTCGAGCATAAGCCGACCATTCAGAGGCAAGCCTCCGCCCTTCCTAGCCCTTGGGGATAGGGGAGCCTGCTCTGTTCGCTTGACCGGGGGAAAAAGGCAGGTAAAAGGCGGCGAGGGGCCTACTTAATCGCCACGGCTTTGACTTCTTTGAACGTCGTATGGCCCTGTAGGCACTTCTGAATGCCGTCCTGCATGAGCGTGGTCATCCCGTCCTCGATCGCGGCCTTGACCATTTCTTCGGTCTTCGCCTTGGTCTGAATCAACCGCTTCATCCGATCGCTTCCGAGTAACAGCTCATGTAGCGCAACACGGCCTTTGAAGCCTGAACGGTTGCAGGTCTCGCATCCCTTTCCGCGGGTAAGCCGGAAGGTGTTGTCCTGGGGAATGCCGAGCTTGTCCCAATACTCCGGTCCGTAGCCGAGCCGGATCTCTTCGTATTCTTCCTTCGTGCCGACGTAAACTTCTTTGCAATCCTTGCAGATGCGCCGCGCGAGACGTTGTGCCAAGACTCCCAGCATCGCATCCGCAAAACTAAACGAGTCGCAGCCCATGTCCAGCAGCCGGGTCACGGTTTCAACTGCGCTGTTCGTGTGCAGGGTGCTCATGACGAGGTGGCCGGTCAGCGAGGCCTCGATGCCGATTTCCGCGGTTTCTTTGTCGCGCATTTCGCCGACCATGATCACGTCAGGGTCGGCACGAAGGAACGCCCGCATCGCCTTGGCGAAGGTAAAATCGATTTTCGGCTGAACCTGGACCTGGCGAAGGCCGTACTGCGTGATTTCGACGGGATCCTCCGCTGTCCAAATCTTGATGTCAGGTGTGTTGATGAATCCCAGGACGGAGTGGAGCGTCGTCGTTTTACCTGAACCGGTCGGTCCCACGCAAAGGATGATGCCGTACGGCTTCTCGGAAATGTCTTTGATCCCCTTCAGGTTTCGGTCAGAGAAGCCCATCTTGTCGAGTGGCAGGGGCTCGCTGGCAGCCAGAATACGCATGACGACGTCTTCGTTGTAACCGGCCGTCGGAATGGTCGCGACGCGCAACTCGATTTCTTTGCTTTCAGTGAGTTTGAACTTGATTTTGCCGTCCTGGGGTTTCCGACGCTCCGCGATGTCGAGGCTTGCCATGATCTTGAGACGGGAGACGATGGCCCGTCGGTAACTCTGGGGGATCTTCATGTACTCGAAGCACTCGCCGTCGACGCGGAACCGGACGATGGTCTCTCGTTTCTCCCCATAAGGCTCGATGTGAATGTCCGAGGCATTCTGCCGGTAGGCGTCGGCGATGATTTGATTGGCCAGCCTGACGATGGCGCTGTCGTTTTCGTCGAGCCCCCCGCCGCCGCTCGACTCCTCCATGGCTTCGGCCTGGGCTTCGGTGACCAGTTCACCCAGAATGTCGGAGACGTTCTCGTCGAGCTTCCGTCCGCCGCCGTCCGCCTGTCCCGTGGCCGACCCGAGAAACTGCGAAATGTCCCGTCGCAGGCTGACGGCAAAACGAATGTTCAATCCGGGAAAGGTCCGCTTGATGTCCGCGACACGGTCGAGGTCGCCCGGATCGTCCGTGAGGATCTCGATCGCCGTGCGGTCCCGTTTCAACGGCATCCAGTGGTTCTTCTTGAGGTAGTCGACGTTGAGGTTCTTGAGCAGTTCGATGTCGACGAGCGTCCGTTCGCTGTATTCGATATAGGGGCACTTGTGGAACTGGGCCAGAGACTTGCCGATATCGGCTTTAGGGACCTTGTATTTCTCGATCAGGATGCTCTCCAGGTCCGAATTGCCTTTGCGCGATTCAGCGATGGCGTTGTCGAGTTCGTTTTGGGAGATCCGGTTGTTGGTGACGAGCAGGTCGAACTTGGTCGGATTCTTCTTGTTCGTCACCTTCTTCAAATTGAAGAAAGCGATGCCGAGAGCCTTGGCGATTTCAGCCACGGACTCCTCGTCCTTGCGGGTGAACCGGCTCCCGCTTTTCTTGTTGAGCAGCTGGAGGACGCCCATCAAGTACTTGTTATCGGCGACGATGGGGTAGGTCAGCACCTGCTTCGTACGGAAACCGGTCTTCTTGTCGTAGGAGGTGTCGTGGACGAGGGAAGGATGCACCCCCTGCAATTCCGCAACGTTATAGGCGTCGGCGATGTTGACGGGGCGCAGATACTTCGCGCAAAACCCGGCCAAGCTCTGTTCCGTGATGGGGATGCGAACTTCTTCGACCGTGTCGATGCGAGGGACTTTAGAGAAGATCTCTTTCTTTTCCGCGTCGAACGCATACAGCGTTAAGTCCTCTGCGTCGAAGAGGCTCAGGATGTCTTTGTGGAGATCGAGAAGAATTTGGTCGAGATTGCTGGCGGCGTGGATCTGCGACGTGATGCGCTTGACGTTCTCGGCGAACTCGACCTTTTGCTGCAGTTCCTGCAGGTTCTGAGGCATGGGTTTCGACTGCACGAGAATGACTCCGTATGAATCGAACGGCCGGATTGCCGGCACCGGGTCAGGCGATAGGGCCGGTCCGCCCGAACGCGCGTATTACAGGGTCGAGCCTCAGTCTATCCCAACGGGGTGTGAAGGCAAGGAAAAGGTCATTTCGAGAATCAACGGACAGGTAGGGATGTGATCGATGGAACGGGGGGAGGTGGGGACTCTAGCCGTGTACTCGTTTCAGGAGGGATGCCGGCACCTCCGCCGGTGGAAGTTTGATCTTCTCGCCGGTTTTTCTGATTTTCATCTCGACGGTGCCGTCCGCAAGGCCCTTGTCGCCGATGACGATCTGATAGGGGGCCCCGATGAGGTCGGCATCGTTGAATTTGACGCCAGCTCGATCGTCCCGATCGTCCCAGAGAACTTCGAGACCTGCGGCATGAAGGTGCTCGTACAGGCTTGAGGTCGTCGCGGCGACGGCTGCCGATTGCCCCAGTGGTAAGAGATGGACATGAAACGGGGCGATCGGGAAGGGCCAGATAATCCCTTTTTCATCGTGGTTCTGCTCCACGGCTGCGGCGGCAGTCCGGCCGACCCCGATGCCATAACATCCCATGACCGCCAGGCGTTCCTTGCCCTGCTCATCGAGAATGGTCGCGTTCATTTTCTTGCTGTATTTCGTGCCGAGCAAGAAGACCTGTCCCACTTCGATGCCTTTGGCCAAGGTGAGTCTGCCGTCCCCCCTGGGTGACGGATCTCCAGCCTGCGCATTGCGGAGATCGGCGAAGGACTCGACGGAAAAATCTCGATCCCAGTTCGCGTCCACATAGTGGGTGTCGGGCTGATTGGCCCCGATCACGAAATTTCTCATAGCCTTGACGGCATGGTCGGCGACCAGGCGGACGTTCTCGAGACCGACAGGGCCGGCAAATCCCACCGGAGCCCCGGTGAGTGCCGTGACTTTGTCGGGGCCGGCGAGTTCGACCTCCGTAACGCCGAGCCGGCGCGCCAACTTGACCTCATTCACCTCATGATCGCCACGGAGCAAGACCGCCACCGTATCCTTTCCGGCATTGTAAAGGAGGGTCTTGACCAATCGGCGAGGGGAGACATGAAGGAACGCCGTGACGTCCTCGACCGTCTTCCGTTGGGGAGTCGATACTGCGGTAAGCGGGCGGACGGGGGCAGTATCGCTTTCGGATGGACCTGTAACTTCAGCCCGCTCCAGATTCGCGGCATAGGTTCCCGTGTCGCTGTAGACCACGGTAGCTTCGCCGGTTTCGGCGAGCACCATGAACTCGTGCGATACATCGCCGCCGATGAGGCCGGTGTCAGCCTCGACGGCCCGGAACGTCAAGCCGCATCTCGTAAAAATGCGCGAATACGCGTCGTACATCTTCTGATAGCTGATGCGTGCTCCGGCCTCGTCGATGTCGAAGCTGTAGGCGTCTTTCATAATGAACTCGCGCCCTCGCATCAGGCCGAAGCGGGGACGGATTTCATCCCTGAATTTCGTCTGGATCTGGTAGAAATTCAGCGGGAGCTGCCGGTAGGACCGAACTTCTCGCCGAAACAGATCGGTGATCACTTCTTCGTGGGTCGGGCCGAGGCAGAAATCCCGTTCGTGCCGATCTTTGAAGCGAAGCAGCTCTTTTCCGTAGTACTCCCATCGGCCGGTTTCTTTCCACAGTTCGGCCGGCGAGGCGACGGGCATGAGGAGTTCCTGGGCGCCGGCGTGGTTCATCTCCTCCCGGATGATGGCCTCGACCTTCTTGATGATCCGAAGGCCAAGCGGCAGATAGGTGTAAATCCCTGCGGCCACCTTGCGGATCAGGCCGGAGCGCAGCATGAGCCGGTGGCTGACGGTTTCGGCTTCCCCTGGGTCTTCCCGCAGGGTAGGGAGGAGCAGTTGCGAGGTCCGCATGAGCTGTTAGTGAGAGAAGAAGATTCGTTCGAGGTCGTTCCAGAATGCGAAGATCATGACGCCGACTAGGAGGACCAACCCCACCTGCTGGGCCATTTCCCGCTGGCGCTCGCCGAGCGGCTTCCGCAGAATGCCCTCGATCAAGAAGAAAAGCAAGTGCCCTCCGTCAAGGATCGGGATGGGGAGGAGATTGAGGACGCCGAGATTGATACTCAAGATGGCGATCAGAAACACCACGCTCGATGCGCCTTGCGAGGCCGCCTCTCCAGAGATATTGGCGATGGTCAAGGGGCCGCCGATGTTCTTGCTGGAGATATCGCCGACCACCATCTTGTAGAGGCCGATCGCGGTGAGTTCCGTCCATCCCCACGTGGCCTCGAGTCCGTGGTACAGGGAGAGCAGCGGGCTGCTCGACCTCATCACAGAACGTCCGGGGCCTGAAATTCCGATCTTCCCAATTTCAATCTGCTTCCCGTTGACGGTGGTTTTTTCCGCAACCGGAGTGACGGTCAAAGGCATTCGGCGTCCGTCCCGAATCAGCTCCATCTGTAGGGGCTTGTTGGGATGGTCCTTCACGATTCCGGTCATCTGCGGCCAGGTGTAGATCGGCTGTCCCTCGATGCTGACGACGCGGTCCCCGGCCTGCATCCCCGCCTGGGCCGCCGGGGAGCCATGGATGACGGAGGTGACCAAGGCCGGCGACTCTTCGATGCCGAGATAGTAACTGGGATCTTCAGGAGTCGGCGTATGTCCCGGCGCAGTTGTCGGCGCGATCGTCAGAGCCGCCTGATGGCCATCCCGAAGGATGTCGAGCGCAAGTGCCTTCCCGCCGCTCTTTGCAACAGCGTCGAACAACTCCGTTCTGGTGGAAATGTCACGGCCGTTGACCTTGATGATCCGGTCTCCGAGCTGCATGCCGGCCTGATCTGCCGGGGATCCTGGCACGATGGCTTCGACGTCGGCACTCAGATCCTTGAACGTCGGAACGAACAGCGGCGAGCCTGTCGCCAGCCATCCTGCGAATATCAGATAGGCGAGGATGAAATTGAAGCCTGGCCCGGCGGCAACGATGAGGATTTTCCCCCAGAGACTCTGATGGACGAACGATCGGCGCCTGTCTTCCGGGGTGATTGCTTCGGTCTCGTCTTCGCCAAACAGCTTGACGTATCCGCCCAAGGGAATGGCCGACAACAGATACTCCGTTTCGCCCATCTGGCGGCCAAAAATCTTCGGCCCGAATCCGAGCGAGAACTTGAGCACCTTGACCCCCACCCACCGCGCGGCGAGGAAGTGGCCGAGTTCATGGAAGGCGACCAGCACACCCAGCACGACCAGGAACCACCAGGCTTTCTGCATCAACAACCAGAGGCTGTCAGGGGACCACGTAAACGCGAATAACATAGTGATGAATCTTCAGCTGTTGGTGTTTAGTATCAGGACGTTAACGTAACACTCGCAACTCATAATTCAAAACTGAATCATCGCGTCAGCGCAAGGACCAGCGACTCCGCTTTTTCCCTGGCCCACTGGTCGGCTTCAAGCGCGACTTCAATGCTGGAGACGTCCTGCGTCGAATGGGCCTGCATCGTATTGTGGATGATATCAGAAATATCGGGGAAGCGTATGCCTTTCTGGAGAAAGGCATCCACCGCGATTTCATTGGCGGCGTTCATCACGGCTGGCATGGTCCCGCCGATTTTCAGGGATTCATACCCGAGTCGGAGACAGGGAAACCGGTCATGGTCCGGTTTGCAAAACGTGAGCTTGCCGACTTCGGTCAGATCAAGCGAGGGGAGATCAAGCGGAAGCCGCTCCGGATACCGCATGGCGTAGGAGATCGGGGTTCGCATATCCGGGAGCCCCAATTGCGCGATCATGGACCGGTCCTCGTACTCGACCAGAGAGTGGATGATGCTTTCCCGATGGATCAACACGTCGATACGGGATTCCGGAATGTCGAAGAGCCAGCGGGCTTCGACGACCTCGAGTCCTTTGTTCATCAACGTTGCAGAATCGATGGTGATCTTCGCGCCCATTTTCCAATTCGGATGCTGGAGCGCCCGCTCGGGAGTGACGTCCTGAAGTTCCTCTTTGCCCAACGCCCATAGGGCACCGCCTGAGGCCGTCAGAATCAAGCGGCGGACGTCTTCCACGCGATGCCCTTCCAGCGACTGAAAGATCGCACTGTGCTCGCTGTCGACGGGGAAGATCTTGACGCCATGATGCCGAGCTTCTTCCTGCATCAGCTTTCCCGCCATGACCATCGGTTCTTTATTCGCCAGGGCGATGTGCTTCTTGCTGCGAATGGCGGCAAGGGTCGGGACCAGGCCGGCGCCGCCCACGATAGCCGAGACGACCAACTCCGCTTCCTGAAGCGAGGCCACCTTGGCTAGGCCCTGCTGGCCTGACAGGATTTCGACTGGATGATCGGCGCACCGTTGCCTTAGCCGCGCAGCGGCTGCTTCGTTGGACATGGCGACGGCGCGAGGCTTGAACCGGCGGACCTGGGTCTCCAGCATCTCGACGTTGTTCCCGGCGGTCAAACCGACCACACGAAAATCATTCGGAAATCGTTCGACGATGTCGAGTGTACTCGTGCCGATGGAACCGGTAGATCCAAGGATGACGATCGATTTCATGCCGCTTTCCTCATGGGTGAGCACCGGCCCTTCCGAACACCGTCAGATAGTAGTAAAACGCGGGGGCGGCGAACAAGAGACTGTCGAGTCGGTCGAGCATCCCCCCGTGTCCCGGAAGAACACCGCCGGAATCCTTCACGCCGGCGCTCCGCTTGATGGCCGACTCGGCGAGGTCTCCCCACAGGCCGAATCCCGTCAAGAGTACTGACATGAGGATACAGTCCAACGAAGACAGATCCGGCATGAACCCCCATCGCGCCATGAAGGCGGCGATCATCGCGCCGGATAATCCTCCCGCCAGTCCTTCCAACGTTTTCTTCGGGCTGATCCTTGGGGCCAGAGCGTGCCGTCCGCAGCAGGTCCCGACGAAGTAGGCCCCGGTATCTCCGGCCCAGGTAATGAGCAACAGCAGGAATACCAGCCACTCGCCTTGCGGAAGCTGCCTCGTCCAGACGACATAGCTCAGAGTGAGTCCCAAATAGAGCACGCCGAAGAGCGCGAGCGAAACTTGGGTCACCAGTTGCGACAACGGGATACGTGCCACCAAGGGGACCGACATGAATACAAACAGCGTGACGAGGAGAACCGGAACGAGCACATCAGATCGGTCGGCGCCTGCAACCAGCGCGGCAAACCCCAGCAGGCCGAGTCCTCCGAGGATCTTGTCGTACGGTGGAATCAACGTCATGCGGTAGAGTTCCATCAACGCGATTCCTCCAACCAGGGCGGTGAGCACAATGAACGCCTGCAGAGGGAGATATCGGATCGCGGCGTAAACCAGAGGAACCGCAAGAAGCACGGTATAGATGCGTCGGGGATCGAAGCGCGCCGAAGGAGCCTGTGCGATTCGGGCCGGCTCAGGATTCGTGGTACTGCATTCCAACATGGAAGATCTACCGCAACGACACGTTACGACGAGAGACTGCTGAAGACGCGTCCGAAGCGCCGTTCTCTCCGTTGGTATTCCAGAAGGGCGAGAATGAGCTCCCGTCGCCGGAAGTCAGGCCAGAGGGTGGATGTGAAATAGAGTTCCGTGTAGGCCAGTTGCCAGAGCAAAAAGTTGCTGATGCGGGTTTCCCCGCTAGTGCGGATCAGAAGGTCGGGGTCAGGCAATTCCGCAGTATCAAGGTATCGATGGAACAGCTGTTCGTTGATCTCCTCACTCCGAAGTTTTCCCTCTTGAGCCTCATGAACGAGATCCTTGACGGCGTCAACGATTTCGGCGCGTCCGCCGTAGCTCAAGGCCACGGTAAGGTGGAGGCGGTCCAGATGGGCGGTTTCCTGCTCGGCGGCGCGAACCCATTGTAGGGCGTTCGCAGGAAGGGATTCGACTCGGCCGATCGTTCGGAACCGAACTCCCTGCTCAACGAGCTTGCTGCGCTCTGTGGATAGGTAATGTTCCAGCAGGCCCATCAACGAGTTGATTTCCGTGACCGGCCTGTTCCAATTCTCCTGCGAGAAGGCGTAGATCGTCAGGGCCTTGATGCCCAGTTCGAGGCAGAGGGCGATCGTATCACGGACCGACTTGATTCCCTCACGATGGCCGGCGATCCTGGGAAGCGTTCTCGCCTCCGCCCAACGGCCGTTGCCGTCCATGATGATCGCCACGTGCTTAGGGAGGAGTTCGGGATCAAGCTTGGCGACAAGCTCCGATTCGGAAAGCTGATCGATGCTGAGTGCAGGCCTGTTGCTCATAGCGGCAGTACGTTAGAGTCCCTTTCAATTGGGGCGTGATTGGTAGGTAGGCAAAGTCTACCGGTGGGGGGGAAGCAAAGTCAAACGATATTTGGGAATTCCCTTGATAAAGCGATGAGTTGGAAGCATTTGCGTTGCGACTTCTAAAACCAATGGGCTATACTCCACCTTCCCGCGCCTTTGTAAACCTGTGCCTGCAGGCATCTGCAGAAGAAAGAGCCCTTTCACGATGGCCGAATTAATTCCCCTCGACTCATTCGGCGTTTCAGAGCGGGAGGTCAGCGCCGCGCTCGGGCGCGTCAAAGTGCGGGACGTGGACTACGCAGATCTGTACTTTGAGTCGACGGTTACGGAATCCGTTTCAATGGAGGAGTCGCTCGTGAAGCGGGCGACGAAAAGTGTGTCGCAAGGGGTAGGGGTTCGCGCCACCGCTGGAGAGAAGACGGGTTTTGCCTATTCGGACGAATTGACGAAGAAGGATCTCGAGCTCGCGGCGGACACGGCCCGATACATTGCCGCTTCTCCGGCGGGTCATCAATCCGTGCCGGTTCCTGTGCAGGCGAGGCCGAGCCGTGATCTGTATCCTGTGACTCGGAAGCAAGTCGACGTAGCGACGCCCGATCGCGTGACGCTCCTTGAACAGATCGATCGGGAGGCGAGACGGTACGATCACCGCATCAAGAATGTGATGGCCTCATTCAATACCGAGTACAAAGTTGTGATGGTCGCGACCTCGGACGGCACGATGATCGGCGACATCCAGCCGTTGTCCCGTCTTCAGGTGACGTGTATCGCGGAAGAGAACGGGAATCGTCAGGTGGGATCGTTCGGTGGCGGCGGACGGGTCGGGTTTGAGTTCTACCGCGAGCGCGACCGGTACTTGGAGTATGCCCGAGAAGCCGCCAGAGCGGCGATCCTGAATCTCTCAGCCGTGGATGCGCCGGCCGGCGTGATGCCGGTGGTCCTAGGCGGGGGATGGCCCGGCATTCTTCTGCACGAAGCCATTGGCCACGGTCTTGAAGCGGATTTCAATCGCAAGAAGACCTCGGCCTTCTCAAGTTTGATCGGTAAACGGGTCGCGTCGGACGTCTGTACCATCGTCGATGACGGCACGTTGCCGAACCGGCGGGGCTCGCTCAACATGGATGACGAGGGTACCCCGACCGGCCGAACGATGCTGATCGAGAAGGGAATCCTGCGGGGCTACATCACCGACAAACTGAACGCGCGCCTGATGGGCATTCCCCTGACCGGTAATGGCAGGCGGGAAAGCTATCAGAGTATCGTGCTGCCGCGCATGACGAACACCTTCATGCTGGCCGGCGCTTCCGATCCGCCGGACATCATCAGATCCGTAAAAAGGGGGCTGTATGCCGTGTCGTTCGGGGGAGGCCAGGTTGACATCACCAACGGGAAGTTTGTGTTTTCAGCGAGCGAGGCGTACTTGATCGAGGATGGCAAGGTGACGAAACCTGTGAAGGGCGCCACCCTCATCGGGAGCGGCCCGGACATTCTGACAAAGGTGTCGATGGTGGGACACGATCTGAAGTTAGACGAAGGGATCGGGACCTGCGGGAAAGAGGGGCAGTCGGTTCCGGTCGGTGTCGGGCTCCCCACAATCCGCATCGACGAGATCACAGTCGGAGGAACGCAACATTGATCGTGCTGGGTGGCGAGCGATGAGCCCCGAGTTGGACCGAAGGCAGCGCCAAGCAGTGAGTGAGCAGCCGGGGAGTTACAAGGACCTCGCTGCCGACGTACTGGCGATGGCCAAGCGCGGCGGTGCCACGGAAGCCGACATCATCATTGCCGACGGAGACGACTTGTCTGTGCAGGTCCGGTTGGGCGGGGTCGATCGCCTGACGAAAGCCCGTGAGAAGCGACTGGGGTTGCGGGTGTTTATCGGGAAACGGTCTGCCAGCACCTCGACGTCGGATTTTTCCCTCGGCTCTCTTGAACAGCTTGTTTCGCAGACGTGCACGTTGGCCAAGGCCGTTGTTGAGGATCAGGTGTCAGGCCTTCCAGAGACCCGGCTGCTGGCGACGGACCAGCCGGATCTGGATCTCTACGACACGACCAAGTTGGACACCGATCGACAAATCGAGCTGGCGAAACGGGCCGAAGCCGCGGCTCTTTCGGCTGATGAGCGGATCACCAACTCAGAGGGCGCAGACTTCGATTCGTCCTCTGGCCGAATCGTTCTCGGCAACAGCCACGGCTTCATGGGCGAATACCGGAGTTCCAGTTTTTCTCTTTCTGTCTCGCCGATTGCCACGGACGCCCAGACCGGCGCCATGCAGAGGGATTCCTGGTATGCAGTGGGCCGTAAGTTCGGACAACTTGATGAGCCGGAAGCCGTCGGGAAGGAAGCGGCGCTTCGGACGGTGAGACGGCTGGGGGCCCGGAAGGTCGGCACCAAGCGCGTTCCCGTGGTGTTCGATCAGGAGACGGCTGGGAGCCTACTCAGCAATCTGTGCGGCGCGCTCTCCGGCTATGCACTCTATAAGGGCGCTTCGTTTCTCACAGGCCAATTGGGCAAACGTTTGGCGCCTGACCATGTCACGATCTACGACGACGGCCGGATGATGGGCGGTCTGGGTTCCCGGCCCTTCGACGGCGAGGGCTTGCCGACAAGGAAGAATACGGTCATGGAGAAGGGGCAGTTGAACAGCTACCTGCTCGATACCTATTCGGGGCGAAAGCTCGGGCTGTCCCCGACAGGCAATGCGTCCCGGAGTGTCGGGGAGAGCCCTTCAGTCGGTCCTACCAACTTCTATATGGTCCCTGGCACGAAGTCAGTCGAGGAAATCGTCCGTACCATAAAGGATGGGCTCTACGTGACCGAATTGATCGGGTTTGGCATCAACATGGTTACCGGCGACTACTCGCGTGGCGCTGGTGGGTATTGGATCGAAAACGGCGAACTGGCCTACCCGGTCGAAGAGATCACCATTGCGGGCAACCTACGGCAGATGTTCAAAGACATCGAGCTGGTCGGGAACGATCTGGTCTTCCGCGGGCGGATTGCCTGTCCGACTTTAAAGATTGCTGAAATGATGGTGGCGGGAAATTGACGATAGCGCTGAGGGCTGAGTGGCTGCCGGGAAAAGAAGAGGAGTTCTCATCGGCATACTCGCTCTGGCGCTCGGAGGTACGATCGCATCTGGGATGGCCATAACCCGTGAGGACAACATGCGGCTCACATCTGTTGCCTTCAGCCACCAGGGCGCCATTCCGACGCTGTATACCTGTGAGGGAAAGGACGTTTCACCGCCGCTGGCCTGGGCGGACGTTCCAGCCGGTGCGAAGAGCTTGGCCCTGATCGTCGACGATCCTGATGCTCCGGACCCCGCCGCGCCGAAAATGACGTGGGTCCACTGGGTGCTCTATAATTTGCCCGTGTCGACCGGTGGGCTGCCTGAAGGCATCAAGTCGCTGCCAGAGGGCACGAAGGAAGGGGTGAACGATTGGAAGCGAACCGGGTATGGCGGTCCGTGCCCGCCTATCGGACGCCACCGGTATTTCCATAAGCTCTACGCCCTCGACGTCGTGCTGCCCGATCTGCAGCACCCCACGAAAGCCAAGCTCGAAGCGGTCATGAAGGGGCATATCATCGGTGAAGCGCAGTTGATGGGGACCTATCAGAAAGGCCGGTGATCATGGACCGACTGATGCGAAAGAGAGGACAGGCCATGACATTTACAAGAGGCTTCGCGCTGTTTGCGCTCGCACTGATCCCCAGTATCAGTGCCGCCGCTGATTTCCAGCTTTCCAGCCCCACGATCAAGCAGAAGGCGACGATCGGCAACGAGCACGTCTTCAACGGGTTCGGCTGTACCGGTAGCAATGTCTCGCCTGAGCTGAAGTGGTCGAATGCACCGAAGGACACGAAGAGTTTTGCTGTAACGATCTATGACCCTGACGCTCCGACAGGGAGCGGCTGGTGGCACTGGGTTATCTTCAACATTCCTCCGAGCGTGACCTCGTTGCCGGCCGGTGCGGGGAAGAGGGATGGCTCCGCTGCGCCGCAAGGTGCAATCCAAAGCATGACGGATTTTGGTGCGCCAGGATTCGGCGGGCCCTGTCCGCCGCAGGGGGACAAGCCCCATCGGTACATCTTTACTGTGTTCGCGTTGAAAGTCGATCAGCTGCCGTTGAAGCCTGAGGCCTCGGGGGCTATGGTGGGATACTATCTGAACCAGAACAAGATCGCGAAGGCCTCGTTCACCGGAATGTACGGCCGCAAGAAAGAATAAGGAACACCGCTATGCCGCTTGATGCCGAATTCGGAAGGAAGATGTTGCAGCTGATCACGTCGCGATACGACGACCGGCATTGGCGCAAGAGAATCGAGAAGACGCTCAGCCTGCCTCAGTCCGGCGTTGGCGATCCCACGCAGCAGCAGGTCTTCATGTATCTCAAGGTCGGGCTGAAGGCTTACAAGTCACGCCGGGCTGATCCGGACTCCTGGATCATCGGCGGGTATGCAACGAAAGAAATCATCGACCGCGCGAAGTTTCAGCCAAAGGAAGTGGGGGCTGACGTGACGAAAGAGGATGTATCGTTCCTAGGCACCGACCCCGGCTCGGAGGTCGACGAGGCCTGGTGGGACGAGATGCTCGTTCAGTGGTTCGATGTGCCGGAAGAAGAAAAGCCTGCCGAAGCTGCCGAAGAAGAAGGCGGCGAGAAAGCAGCGGAATCGGAATCTTCATCAGGAATCAAATCTAAGGCCTGAGAATCAGTTCAGCTGCCCGCAATTGCTTCCCATTACGCCGGCGCGTGCCGGTTTGCCGTTTCGCTCAGCCCCGCTTAGCGCAGAAACTCGTTCCGTTCTGATCAGAGTCGAACGGAACTAGCCGAATAAATCCATTTGTGCCGGCTGCGGCGGCTCGATGGTGAGCACCGGTTCGGCTGGAGCGGCAGTTGTGGTGGGTTCGGCTGGTTTGCTGTGTTTGTCGAGGAATTCTTTCAGTTTCTTAAAGTCTTCCTTGAGCGTATCCATGAGGTTACCTTGGTGCAGGGCAGCGGCGGGATGGAGCAGGGGGAAGATCACGAAGTCCTTCATGTAGAACGCCTGTGCCTTGACCTTTGTAATACCAACCTTGCGCTCCAGTAATGTTTGTGTAGCCCAATTGCCGAGCGTGCAGACGAGCTTGGGGCGGATCATCTGGATCTGCTGCATGAGAAAGGGTTTGCACTTCTCGACTTCATCCGGTTCCGGGTCGCGGTTGTTCGGCGGCCGGCACTTGATGACGTTGGC